>BNJT01000586.1_pt1 | contig 303191 bp, 370 predicted proteins | sample 8540491 | NCBI WGS metagenome assembly BNJT01 (sample SAMD00202455, study PRJDB9452) | human saliva metagenome | host: Homo sapiens | reverse complement strand
CATCACGATTAGTTTATCTAACACGCAAGCAGCTTCATTATAGACGATAACTTCGTCACGGACAAAAGAACCTGAATTTGCCTTGTACCAAAAACAGTCATACTGTTTCTTTTGGAACATCTCAATCAATTCTTTTGTCTTTTCAGGCGCTCCACCGATAATGTCTGTTCCGTGGTATGGATTTCCAGTTGCAACACGGTAAACACCCATCACTACAACTTCATCACCACCACTTCTCCAACGAGAACCACGGTTAGACATATACCCAGCAGACTTATCAGATGAAGGAGCAAAGTAAACTCCATTACCAAAAGCTTTCCCACAAATTTGTGCATTAGGGTTCAACATTAAACTATTAAGAATAATAGACACCCAGTTACATGTAGGAGAGCCGTGGAACAGTAAAGTTTCTTTCTTGCCAAAAGATTCCTCGTTTAGATATTTCTCGTACTTCTCTAATTGGGAAGTAGGTTTAACGTCATAAATCGAAATAATATTACCTCGTTGACGGCTATCAATTTCAGGATTCTTTTCAGCAATATATATCTTCATTTCTTCATCAGTTAGCTTACGCATCTTCACATCCCCAAATGGAGATTCGACAGAAGCATCTTTTTTACTTGAAGATGATTTCATAGAAACAACGGTTTCCATAGATGAAACGATTGAATTGACCCATTCCAACTTTTCACCCATTAGCTCCATTTGTTTATCAGGGTCTTTAACGATTTTAACCATAAAATCATTAACAGTTGTACCCTTTTGATACTTAGGAGCAGCAATAGCAACAAAGTCTTCGAGCAATTCGTTCATTTCTGAGGCAAAGTTCACCCCACACATCTGCAAGTACAACTTACGAGCAGATTTAACCTGACGTGCATTATAAGGACACTCATCACTATAAAAATCAAGTTCAATCCCTGATTTCAACAAGTTATCCTTTGCAGCCCCAGTCAGAAGCATATACAGCTCTTGAACATCGTCGTCTGTTAGTTCTTCCTCTGATGGTTCTGTAAAGAAACGAGTGATTCTATCCTCTTCTTCATCGTCAATCAAATCTTCCGTATAGTCTTTATATCCAGAAGCGATTTTTTCATAATAACGCAACCAGAATAATTGACTTGGAAACGGATGATGAACATTACCATCTTCAAGACGGTCAAAACCTTTTCGTCCGATTTCCCCAGCTAAAGCACCAATATTGATAGTGATAGCTCCCATACTGTTAGGGCGCATATCATATCGTGAACGAATGTCACGTTCTTTATCAATACGACGCAATAACTTTTTCTCGTATCTACTTTTTGGCAGATAGAAAGTATCTTCAACTAATTGAATCAACACCTTGTCTTCCTTCGCCAACTGCACTTCTGGCTTCGTAATAGAAACCTTGGCAGTCTTTCCTTCAGATGATAAGGTAATATCTGCTGGAATTGGAAATCCAGCTTGATATACTAAAGAGCCTACCTGTTCCCAAAGAGACCCTTCATTTTTTTCACTTTTTATTGTAAATAGACTTCCATTTAAGTCCATTTTTACTTCTAACATTTCGTTAGTCATTTTTTTTCCTCCTTTTGTAGCCATGCTACTATTTTTTACTTTTGGAATTAAAAAAGATTTATATTTTTATATGTTTCCTCCTTTATTAAACACTCTATTTAATCAATTCATTCCATAATATTAGTATGCCATAAAAAACGAAATAAAAAAACGCCCAAGAGGACGTTCCTTTATTGAACCATTTTTTTGATTTCTTCTGCATGAGGAGAAACTTTTTCCCAAAGCAATTCTCCGTATTCAAGAGCTAAAATCCCATCTTTAATCTCTTCATCATTACTTGCTTTTTTTAAAAAACTCGTGCAATCATCAAGTTAAACACATCATCCCCCATGTTGCAACCATACTTTTTAGGATTTAACTTCAAGAGTTCTCCCATATCTTTGGCTAATTGGACACGCTTATGAGCATCTACTTCTTCTGGAGTTTTCACTGTTGGTGTTAGTGTGCTGTTCTCTTGTGCAGTGTTATCAAGCGTAACCGTAATATTTCGGTCTTTTCCATTAAGCTCAAATTTATCAGGAAAAACTTTCTTTTTATCTTTGATAGCTGGAGCTGTTTTTAATGGCTCACCTGAGATTTTACCACCTCCAATAGTAGCTTTTTTTAGTTTTTTTACAGCAGTTTTTTTAACAATTTTACCTTTGTTCAATTTTGAAACACGGTCTCCAAAATAATGGAAGTCTGGGAAATCTTCATCTACAAGCACAAAACTAGATTTTTCATCTTGAAAAATTGGAGCTACAATCGCTAAATCACGTTCTGATAAGACCGTGTATTTTCGCAAGTCAAATTGAGAAAATACACTCTTCAAATCGAGGATTTTTTCAAATGTATCTAAAGAGATATTTTTTAAATCATCTTCGTGGATAACCAAAAAGAGATTATCATCTTCTTTAATGTCTTGTAGTAAACTCAAACCGTTAATAGAACTAATATAATTTGTCATGGTATTTTCCTTTCTTTACTTTACCTAAAAAATGCTTGCAGAATATTTTTGTAAATATGAGCAATCATATCGTCTAACATTTTGCTACTAATCCTTTTGTATTCAAATCGAGGGTCTTTTTGACCGTAAGCATGAACCCCAACCCATTGTTTTAAATAATCAAGATTTTCTAAATGAGCCTTCCAATTCTCATCAATAGCATAAAGCAAAACTTGTCGTTCATATCTGCTTAACTCTGTCTTATTAAACAATAAAGATTGAGCTTCAAATTTATCAAAGACTTTTTTAAGAACGATTTTTTTAAAATCATCTTTTGTCATTCCTGATGTTTCATCTGAAGTAATAGGTTCTATTGGAATGATAGATATTAACTCATTGTTTAGCTTAACAATATCCCATGAAGAAGGATGTTTACCTGTAATAGTTTCATCTAAAATATCAGTAACTACCTTATTCATAGCTCGTCTATAAACATCACCTACATCTTCACCATCCAAAACTCGATTTCTTTCTTTGTAAATAAACTCTCTATGTTCATTATTAACCGAATCATATTCAAAAACTTGTTTGCGCACGCCATAATTATTTTCTTCAATGTGTTTTTGTGCATACTCCACAGCTTTTTTTAGTTTTCTATGGGAAATAGGCTGACCAAATTCAGTCGGAGTATTTCTTAGTGCCTGTATCCAATTTTCTTTTGAAAAGAACTGCAAAACATCATCTTCTAAAGAAATGAAGAACTGAGAAACCCCTGGGTCTCCTTGTCGCCCTGAGCGCCCTCTTAACTGATTATCGACTCTTCGGCTATCATGCCTCTCTGTTCCGATAACTTTTAGACCACCCAAAGCTAAAGATTCTTCATCTAGTTTTATATCTGTTCCTCGTCCTGCCATGTTTGTAGCAACCGTGACAGCACCAGCCTCGCCAGCCTTAGCAATAATACTCGCTTCTAATTCGTCATTTTTAGCATTTAATACATTGTGAGGAATACCAATTTTACTTAATAAATCACTAAGGATTTCTGAATCTTTAACGCTAGGGACACCTACCAAAACTGGTTGGTGCTTCATGTAGGAAGTTAAAACTTCTTCACAAACAGCATTTAATTTTTCTTCTTTTGTCTTAAATACAAGGTCTGGCAAGTCTAGTCGAATAACAGGTTTATTGGTTGGAACTACAACAACATCCATTGAATAAATGTCTTTAAATTCCTCTTCTTCTGTCTTCCCTGTACCAGTCATACCTGATTTTTTCTCATATTTGTTAAAGAAATTTTGATAAGTAATGGTTGCTAAAGTTTGTGTTTCCTTTTTAATTTCAACACGCTCTTTAGCTTCAATCGCTTGGTGAAGTCCATCAGAATATCTTCTACCCTCTAAAACTCGTCCAGTTGATTCATCTACAATTAAGACTTCACCATCTTTCACGATATAATCTTTATTTTTTCGCATTAAGTAATTCGCTTTTAATGCAGTGATAATTCCGTGATACTCTTCTAGATGTTCTTGACCTGACAAGTTTGAGAGGTGCATGAATTTCTCAGCTTTTTCAATCCCTTGGGCTGTTAAGGTGATAACCCTATCTTTTTCATCGACAATAAAATCACCTGTTTCGGTAATGATTTTACCCATCATAGCATCCGTCTTATTAAATTTAGCGTCTGCTTCTCCTTTTTCCATCCCTTTAGCTAGAATATCACAAGTTCCGTAAAGCAAATTGTTTTTATTTACTACGCCTGAGATAATCAAAGGAGTTCTAGCTTCATCAATTAAAACAGAGTCAACTTCGTCGATAATAGCATAGGTTAAACCGCGTTGAACCTTATCAGTCTTTTTTTGAACCATGTTATCCCTTAAATAATCAAAACCTACTTCAGTATTGGTTACATAAGTAATATCACAAGCGTATTCTGCTCGTCTTTGGTCTTTTGACATATCAGCAGTTACGCATCCAACAGTTAGACCCATGAATTGATGGACTTGCCCCATTTCATCAGCGTCACGTTTAGCAAGATATTCGTTGACAGTTACAATGTGAACACCTTTTCTCTCTAAAGCATTGAGATAGGCTGGCATGGTGCTGAGGAGAGTCTTTCCTTCACCAGTCTTCAATTCAGCAACTTTCCCTTGGTGAAGAATGATTGCCCCAATTACCTGCACTTTATACGGTTCTTTCCCTAATACACGTCTGTCAGCTTCTCGTACAGCAGCATAAGCTTCAGGTAAGATGTCGTCCAGTGTTTCCCCTGCAAGCAAGCGTAACTGAAAAGAAGGAGTTAAATTTTTCAACTCCTCATCCGATAAAGCTCTCATTTGTTCTTTTAAATTCTCAACCTTATCAAGAATAGGCTTTATTTTTTTTAATTCTTTTTTACTATATTTGTTTTTCTGAAACATAATTAAACCTTACATTTTCTTAGACTGTTTGAGATTCAACGTAATCTTCAATTTCTTCCTCTGTGCTTTTCATTCCGATTGTTTTAAACTTGGTCTGATTTGTCCAAATTGCAGGAAGCCTTGACATTAAGCTAGGGTCAAAATCTTTTAATTTCTTTGCAGATTGACGCTTAATTTTTCTAACAGCATTATGGATTCCAAACAAAGGATTCCAACAGATAATCATCCTAACATAATTGCTAAAAAAATTCCCACTTCTTCGATAAAGAAATTAACTCCTTCTGGGGTTTTTCCAAATTCTTGCTCAATGTCAACAAGTGCATCTTGCAAGAAATCTTTTAATCGTTGGTCTGCGAAAATTTTTCGATTAAATTTTACACAAAAAACAACTTCTGTACGATTGTCTTCTGCTTGATTTAATAAATCTTTACTCATACTAACATACTTTCTTTATTATATTTTTAATTTATTATAACTTATATCTTAATTTATTATAACATAACGCAATGTACTTTTCAATAGTTTTTAATATAAAAACTAATGTTTTCAGACAAAACAAAAAAAGCCCCATAAGGAGCTTTTCTTTTTTATTCTTTTTTAGGATTCGGCAATAGCTACCAAAGTAGCAATAATGTCTTCGAAGCTCATCTCTAAACTAATAGAATGACCTTTCCAAGTACCATTGTTACCGTTGACACCATTATATAACTTAACGCCAACGTTGCCTTCTTCCTCCCATTTCACTAGATTCTTTGTATAATCATCTAGCAAAATGTTTTTATGATTGTCATTACTGTCTATATAGTTAGTCTTTGGTTCTCCATACGGAACAAACGTCCTATGGATGTGACCAAGACCACACCGTTTCAACCAACTAGTTTTTTCACTAGCAGCACTTTCTCCAAAAACATGAGAAAGAATTGAAACATAGTAGCCTTGGCGAACCAGTTCTAGGACTACTTCTACTAGGGTTAATTCAACCTCTAGGTTTAGGAAGTAGCCCTTCTGTCCCACCTCTGATAAGGATGCTGCTTGTCGCCATTTGGCTAAAACCCCATCCATATCAATGAAAAAATTCACTTTTTTCATTTCATTTTTCCTCCTTGACCTTGAATTAACGCCAAACATCATTGGCTGAGTCAAGGTCTTTACCGAAAGCTCTCAACTGAGCGTCTGAAGCCCCAGTGTCAACGAGCAATTGCAGTTGACCTTCAGCAAGGTCTCCTGCAAATTTTTGAGTGCTTCTTCAAGAAGCTGATTGAGCTTTTTAGATTTGTAATTAGAATGTTTTCTTTCATTTTTATGTTTCCTCTTTTTTAATTTATTTTTTTAATTGACTTTGAAAAAGTCTTTTCTATCTGGGATATATTCCAAAACCGCTTTGAACAAGTCGTCAGTAGAATCGTAACCAATAAAGCCATAACAGCTATCAATTACATCTTCGCCATCTTCGCGACTATAAAGCTCAAAACCATAGACTTCTCCATTGGCAAAGTTGGTGTAAGCTTTTAGTTCAGATTCGACAACCTTTTCAATTGTCTCTGTTTTAAGTTTTTGAGATAGTTTTTTAACACCGTATTCTTTGCAAAGCTCTTTTTTATCTCGCCATGCAAAACCAACGACACCACCATCCCATCGGTCAACAGAGTCACCGATATAGTATTTCACTAAACCGTGCTCGTATTTCAAGATAGGAAGAGCGTAAATACCTTTCTTATCGAGATTTGCGCACAAGTCATAAGCAAAACCAACAGCGCTACGGTTGTTTTCTTGAGATTTCTCTTTTTGCTTATAGAAAGCATCTTCACCCATAATAGAATTATACCAAGCCTCTGGAGATGAAAATTCACTTGCTCCTTTTTGCATAGGAATATAACGGTTTTCCCATGTATAGTATTTCATGAGCATATCCCAATCTTCCATTGGATTTAATGGAAATTCATCATTAACTAAAAGCAAGGTATCTCCATCGTTATTGATATATCGTTCGACATATTCTTTTGAAATAACGGCTGGTTCATAGACCCTTTCAAAATCCAAGTCTTCTACTTTATCAGAGACATACGAAAGGATTTCATTAAACAACTCTTCATCAGAGTCGTAATTGATAAATCCTCCAATATTCATCAATTCTTCTTCTAAGGAATCATCCTTATACAGAGTGAATTGATAAACTTCTCCATTTAAGTAGAGATTCTGGAGTTTTAGGTCTAAAGTAACTTTTTTCAAAATTTCTTTTTTGTTACCCAATAGACCGAATTGAGCTAAAAAGTCTTCCGTTTCCCATGCAATTCCAACCATATTACCTTCTAATGTAGAAGGAGAAGCTGCAATTACATAAGGATAAACAGCATTTTTTACCTTCATAATTGGCAAAGCAAAAATTTTGCTTTCAGATAGTTTTTTACATAAAATTTCGTAAAATTCTAAGCTATCAGTAGAGATTCCATTTTCAATAGCCTCTTTTGCCAATTTATCAAATTTATATTGATAATGAGTGGCGTTTTCAAACCATTCTGGCAAAGTGTCAACGTAGGTTTCTTGCAAAGATGAAATATCCTTCTCCCATGTGAAATAATTGAGAGTCGTTTGATTCTCATACATTGGAGAGAACCCAGTAGCATCCTGCTTGATGACGATAACGTTACCGTTTTTATTTACATATTTTTTTGTTTCCATTTTGATTTTTCCTCCTCCCCTTTAAGGGGTGTTTTTTTACAAATTTTAAAAAAGAAGCTTTACAACTCTTCAGTTTGTAGTGATAAAGCTTCTTCCATTCTTTTTTGCAACAAAGATGTAAATTTACTATTCATTTCTTTGTTATTTTTAAAAGCTGAAACAGATGGGACACCTAGTTCAGCAAGCAATGCTTTGACTATTGCGGTAAAGATTTGAACAAATTCTTCAGAACGAATCGCTTTCAAACATGATTTGTAATGAGCGACACCTTTTGAATGAACTAAATCATCAAATCCTTTTCCGTTTTCGATAGACCAAACCAACATAATCGGTTTGAAACCCATGCCTTTTAATTCTTTACAGATGGCTTTTAAAGGTTTAAACACTGAGATTTTACCCATAACATCTGCATCAAAAGCAACATAGATTTTCTCTCTATCTCCTCGGAGTTTTTCAATCATAGGAATAATGTTTTTCCACGTTCCAACACCTGAAACGTAAATAGCAATATTTCCTTGATAAGCAAGAGCCTCTGCTTTGTATTTTCCTTCAGTAATAACGATTGGAGCAGTGCTTATATCGTTGTTACCAAAGTTATTTTTGGGGAAAATAACCCCACCAGGCGAACCTGGAGAAGACCCTCCTTCAAAACCTGCTTCACCGAGTTTTGCTCGTGAAGACCACCAAACATACTTTGCAGCAGTTGATGTTGGGTCAAGGTTTTGAACTTGAACGCCTCTTGCAAAGCCGTCTTCATCAATAGCTAAAAGACCAATTCCTTGTTTGTATATCCATTCGATTTTACCAGTTCTTTTGTTTAGATAAAATCCAGGTACATATTGGAGCTGTTCTCTTACCTTATTGATAAAAGGAGAGTTCATTAAAGACTTCATTTCTTCTTTAGTAAGAGAAAAGATGCCTTTTCCAAACATTACTTCAGCGCTTTCCATAGCAATGTGTTTTCTCACATCTGATGCAACGTCTGTGTTACGCTCTGGAAAACTGAAATATTGTTCGAAATCACCCTCAAGAATTTGACGCTTCTCAATGAGGTGTTTTTTATGAGCTTTCGTTAAACGGTATTGCTTGACCATAGCCCTGTAAACAGCGTTTACTACTTCTTTGTCAGCAACAACTTCATCAACCAAAACTCTTGGTTTAACATTTTGTTTTTCAACCGCTTTTGCTATTGAATTATCTGAAGCAGATTTTTGCTTCATAGATTTCTCATCAATCAACCCTAACCTATAAGCTAAATGATAAACAGCATCTTGAAAACTCAAGTTGAAAAACTTTTGCTCAAAGCCGATAGTATCTCCTCCAGCCCCACAAGCAAAACATTTAAAAATGTTTTTATTGCTAAACTGAGAAGTTACGACTAAAGAGCCTTCACTGCTATCTGCATGAAAAGGACAGATAGTTGTGAAATTTCCCTTTGAGCCAAGTAGGTAATCTTCTGAATAATCAATAAGATTTTTTCTACCAGATTTATGAATCTCCATGAGACCATATTTCTCAAAGGTATTTTCTTTTCCTGACGACATTTCTAATAAAATATCAGATGCTAAAGCGTCAGGATAATTCCTTGATGCTGTCGCAAAAACGTACAGCAAAGGAAAGTTTTTAACTGCATCAAGCAGTTTTTCACTTACCTTCATTTTTTCCTCCTTTCTCCTTTCGGAGATTTTTAACTAAACAATATAGAACAGATTATTATTTTTCCTCCTTAATTTTTAATCTCTATCTGTTCAATCGTTCATAATAATAGTATGCCATAAATTTTAAAATAAAAAAACAGACTTTATAAAAAGCCTGTTTTTGTTTTTTCTTTTTTTAGAATTAGCCAAGGTAATGAATAAGATATTCACTCCACTCACGAATTTCCACTTCTGAAGAATTAGGTACATAACCTTCTTTTAAAGCAGTAGGTTCTTCTTCCTTTTTGAAGAGCAATAGCTGTTTTACAACATCTTCATCTGACATGTTGTAAATGTTTCGCATCCAATTTTCAGGATGTACTTCATAAGCTCCCCAATCGGTGTTTTCCATGTCAGAAACCCAATCATCTAAGGCTTCTGTCACAAATTGAGAAGCAACTGCTTCTTTCGCTCTTCGAAGTTTTTCTTCAAACTTCTCCACAGAAAAATCTGTTGTAAAAACAGAAATCCCTAAATAAGAACCTTGAAAGTATTTTGGAAGCCAAGGGTCTGTTGCAGAAATTAACTCAGCAACATAGTCTGGAATACGAGCCACAGCATATCCTAAGTTATTTAGGATTTCTAATGCCTTCTCTTCTCCAAACCAGCCCTTTTCAACAGCTTCTCTATCATCTTCTGAAACCATTGGAAGGAGGTCAGCTACTCCTTCCGCCACAAAACCGTAGAGAAGTGATTTGTTTCCTTCTCTTTTATCCAATAAGCCGAATTTCATTGTTTTTTCCTCCTTTATTCCATGATGTAATCTACAACTTGTTCGATTGTCTCACGTTCTGTCACCGACAAATCATTATTCAACCCCTCAGCAGAAACAACAATCTTAAATTTTCTTTCTTCTTCTTTACGATAAATATGATAATAAAATGTTCCACGTCCATCTTTCACGCGCACATATTCTTGACCTACTACAATAGGAACATTCCATTCATAACCACGTTCATTCAATTCTTGAACCAATTCTGTTAGATATTTAATCATTTTTTCCTCCTTTTTTCGCTTAGAAGCTCTCGGCTTCAATTTTATTCAATTCCTTACTTTCTTCTATGACAGCATCAAGAAACAAGAAATATTTCACCAACAGCAAGCTTAAAGCTAAAACCAAAATTAACATCATTTTTCCTCCTTAACCTCTTTTTGAGGCTTTTACATTTTTACAATTATTTTTGTTTTGTGACGTTTTTTTATTTTTTTCCTCCTTTTAAGAAACGACAAACTTGTTTTTTTACATTTTTTTATATAAACAATAAAAAAATAGAGTCGTTCCTGTTTTACAACTCTATTTTATCAATTATGCTTATAGTATTAGTATGCCATAAAAAACAAAATAAAAAAACGCCACTGAGGACGTTTTGGGTTTTATATTATTTGTTCATCATAACTCTGTCAAAATCTTCCAATTCTCGCTGGATATTTGTGTTAATTGGTTGAGGTTGAGGAGAGAGATTGGGAGTTGTTTGAGCAACTGGGACAGATTGTGTTTGGGCAACATGCTGCTGGGTGTTATAGTTGCTGTTGTTTCCAATTTGTTGCTGTTGTGTAGATTGTACTTGTGCAACTTGAGGTTGATGATTAAGTTGTTTGACTTGTTGCATTTGTGCAGGCTGAGAAAGATTTTGTTGAACGTAAGATTGATTGTTGCCATTAAAATAATCAAAATAATTATCATTTGCTACAACAAATCGAATTGTTGTGTAAGCGTTCTGGACTGCAATTGTTAAAATATTTTGATTAAACGTTGCCCACATCGCTCCACGGTCATGTCCTGAAGAGGCACTTCCTTTTGCCCAACGAATTGCTAACATTTCTTCTTTTTTAAGACGCATGAATGGTTGGATAAAGGAAATAGCTCGGATACCTTCGCCAATTGGCATAGAGTCATCATAAGTATAGGCAGTATAGCTTTCCCAAACAAACTTCCCATTTCCATCTACACGAACAGTTTCTCCTTGTTGTTGCAAGCGAGCAACTACTTCTGGGTCATAGGACTTTCTATTTTTTTGTTCAGTTGAATAAAGAAGCATATTATCCAACGGAGCTAATAAAGCAACTGTATCAATCATTTCCTGAGTAACAAGAGATTTTCCTTGCGCATCTTTAAAATTTAAAGTCTGAGCGAATACTCCAGTAGAAAACATTCGTTTTAACTCATCATGAAGTAACAACGCATATTGACACAATCCTCCATAAACAGCCAAGAAATCAGACGCACTTGCTGGAGAAGTAAAGAAGTCTGTGCGAGAAGATAACAAATAACTTAATAGCTCTTTTGAACCCTCTCTGTGACCTAAAGCTTGATTAAAGCGTTTAATATATTCCTGTTTATTTTTTTCAATATCAACCTGTTTCATTTGTTTTTTCATCCTTTTCTTACTATACCTTATTATAGCATTAACAAAGGATTTTTGTCAATAAAAAAACAATAGTTTTTTTATATAAAAACTATTGTTTTTTTAAAGTTCTGTTTTACTTATCTTTGACTTTCTCATCCAACTCTGAATGTTCTTCATATTGCTGAATTAAAAAGTTTCCAAAGCCGTTTTCTTTGCAGTAATCAGCTACTCTATTTGTTATAGCGAACAACTGAGGGTTATTCAGCATTTTCTCCACATATTTATTAGCCCCTGATTGAGCAGTTCCTAATAAATCTCCTGAGCCACGTTGTTCTAAGTCTGCTTCTGCAATTTTAAAACCATCGTTTGTATCACACATAACCTGCACACGAGGATTATTTTCATCTTCGCAAATCAAAATACAATAAGATTGCAAAGCATTTCGTCCGACACGTCCACGCAACTGATGAAGAGTTGCTAGACCAAATCGGTCTGCTTGTTCAATAACCATAACAGTGGAGTTCGGAACGTTGACTCCAACTTCGATAACCGTTGTTGAAATCAAAATTTGTTTTTTGTTAGCTACAAAGTCAGAAATATTAGCTTCCACTTCTTCCTTTTTCAGCTTCCCATTGACAATTCCAATTTCAATCCCTTTTGGTTCAAAATAAGAACGGTATAAGACTTCAACAGCTTCAATACTAGTCAAATCTGATTTTTCGTTTTCTTCAATAGCTGGGCAAACCACATAACACTGATGTCCTAAAGAGATTTGCTCTTCCATTCTTGCAAAAGCTTTTTCTCTTTGTTGCTCCCCAGTTGTGATGATTGGTAATCTCCCTGCTGGCTTTTGACTAATAACTCTGATTTCTTTTTGGTCTCCATAAATGACAGTTGCCATTGTTCTTGGAATAGGCGTTGCAGACATGGATAAACTATGAACACCATCTTTAGCCTTTTTCACCAAAGCTTCCTTTTGCTCTACACCGAACAAATGTTCTTCGTCGGTAATGACAGCGCCTAAATTATGATATTTTACGCTCTCTGCAATACAAGCATGAGTCCCCACAATAAAATCCACTTCTCCTGATTCAATTTCTTTCAAAATCTTTTTCTTTTCAGACACTTTTAGTCCACCACCGAGAAAGACGCAGTTAAAGCCCATTTTTTCAGCATAACCTTTGATTTCTTCATAGTGCTGTTTAGCAAGCACATCACGAGGAGCGATTAAAACTGATTGATAATTATTTTCTGCCGAATACATCATGAGAGCCGCAGCCACAATTGTCTTACCACAACCTACGTCCCCTTGAAGAAGCATATTTACACGTTCGCCATCCTTAATTTTTTTAAAGATGTCATTTAGCACACTTCTTTGTCCCCCATCTCCACTAGTTAAAGAGAACGGAAGAGATGCAATAAATTGCTGAGTTTTAGACCATGAGGTAAATCGTTTTTCTGTAATTTTAGGAGTTTCGACAAATTCTTTCTTTAACGATAAGCTAAAATACAACAAGTCATTAAACAAAAGCCTGTTTTTGGCTCTAGTAATATCCTGATAATTAGTCGGATAATGGAGAAATTTTAATGCTTCAGGATAGCTTAATAAATTCAATCCTGATGCATCTAAAGCCCTTCTCTCTACAATTTCAGGTTGCATTTCCAAATAATGAGAACGCATATTTGCCAAGTTTTCAGCTCCGACACCTTTGATATAAGGGTAAATTGGATAAATGTGAGGGCGATAATTTTCGGAAGGGTAAAAGCCTGAAATATCATCCATAGATACTCCATATTCAGTTATTTTAAATCTACCACAGATAACTAATGTTTTTTCATTATTTTCTAGGTATTTTTCAAAGTTGAACGCCCCTTCAAATAAAGTTACATCAAACTCTACGCCAAATTGGTCTTGAAAGCGAAAAACCAAAAAATACTGCCTTCTTTTGCTAAGTTTATTTTTTCTTACATACAACTGCTTTGCCTGAATAGCAACATATTGCTCTGGAGCGCACTGATTAACAGATACAGGATTGCCATAAAAACGGTACTTGCTAGGATAAAACTCTAGCAAGTCCGATACTGTATGAATATGTTTCTTTTTAAGGGCATTAGTTGTTCTTGTAGAATTATTTATTTTTTGTAATTCCATTTTGCTTTTCCTATTTTGCTATTTTTCTTACTTGAGCATTAAGTCCACTAAAACGATTTTGTTTTTGTGTATTGCTAATAGCATACTCTAATGCGTTGTTTTCAGTAATGATAATATTTTTCCTTTTGGCACGAGTTGCACCAACATAAATCAAACTACGCTCTAACATGTTTCTAGGAGTCAATGGTAAAAGCAGGATTGCAGTGTCACACTCTGCACCTTGAGATTTATGAACTGTAATCGCATAAGCTAGTTCAACATCCCCCATATTTTTCCCTGAAATCTCAAGGAAAGTTCCATCTGACATAGTAAGCATCATGACCATTGAGCCATCCTCTTCTTCTACAATATCAGAAATGACTCCTTCATCTCCATTCAAATAGTCTAACTCATAGTTGTTATTTCTCATGATAATAGGGTCTCCGACTGTAAATGTCGTTCCGTCATAAGAAACTTGCTTTTCGCCTTGAAGTCCAAATAAATTGTGCAATCGCTTGTTCATGAAATAAGTGCTGACAATATACTTAGGATTTCTTACAGGAGAATACAGTTTCATATCTTGTTTTCTATGTCCACCACTTTCTCGCTGAATCACTTCAATAGCTTTTTCTTCTAATTCCATTTGATTAGAGACTCTGATAATCTCAAACGCTTCGTCTTCGATTAGATTAGTGTTTCCTTCGCGCATACGAATACTGTTTTCAACAATAGAAGAGTCTCCTTTTTGTCGATAAACTTTGCGAAGTTGACAAGAAGGGATGTATCCACTGTCAATCATGTCGTGAAGAACATTACCTGGACCTACTGAGGATAATTGGTCTTCATCACCGACAAACAATACTAAGCACCTGATTTAACACCTGATAAAAGCATCATAAACAGCTCAATATCAATCATTGAAGATTCATCAACAATGATTAAATCATAAGGTAGCTGGTCATATTCGTCTTTGTATTGCATATCGTCCTGACCAAAAGGTTTAACATCCAATAATTTATGGATAGTCCTTGCATCCCCTTTAGTAACTTCTCGAAGCTTTTTAGCAGCCGCACCTGTTGGAGCGCACAAAGCAACAGCATTATCTGGAAACATTTGTCGATAGTATTGCAATAGTCCATCAATAACCGTTGATTTTCCTGTTCCTGGTCCTCCAGTTAAAATTTTTACTCCACTAGAATCAAATAATTTAAAAGCAGTTTTTTGTTCATCACCATAAGTAATGTTTGACTCTTCCTCAATCTGAGTAATACTAGCTCTTGTCGTAGGAAAAGGAACTTTAGAACGAGATAAACGAACAATGTGTCTAGCAGCACGCTCTTCAATTTCATACGTTCTTCTTGTATAAAAGAACAATTCTTCCTCTTCTTCTCTAAAAACAAACTCAGACTTCAATTGAAAGAGATTAGCCACTAACACAACAGGGTTTGTTTGATAACCCATATTCGCTCGTTTTTCTACAAAACTTACCATCTTTAGCAAATTTTTAAGAGAGACACAAGTATTGCCTCTTGACTCTACTAAAGAAAAACACTCTTCCAACAAAGCTTTTATTCGTCTATCATCATGAGCTTTAAAGCCTCGTTTTTTCGCAATAGCTTCTCTTGCTTCATAGGATAACCCAGTATAACTTAGTAGATAAGGGTTTTCTTCTATAACACGGATACTATCTTCACCGTATTTCTCATAAATTTCTTTTGCGCTTGAGAAATCTCCACCGTATTTTACTAAGTAATGCAGTAAACTTTCTACATTTTTTAATTCTCGAATCTTGCTGACTAACAATTGAGCAATCCCTATTCGGATTTTATTATCAGTAGCCGTCAAAATTTTAGCAGCATCTTCCTGTGCGCAGAAGGCAAAAATGTCTCCGTCAACAACTTTAATAATTCGCTCAATGGTCTTTGGACCGATACCAGCAAAGTATTTCTGGTTTAAAAATTCAATTGTAAAAGCATCATTACTAGTTCTTTGTTCGCATTTTGAAGCAAAGAATAAAGGTTTGTTATCTTCACGATAAACTCCTGTTACTAGTAAAGGAGTTTTGTGTGGGAATAAAGGAATAATCCCTGAAACCGTGATGTCAGTGTCTTTTTCCCCTATATGTCTTTTTGCGAACCGTTCATCTTCGGTGGTTAATAAAAAGGTGGAATATCCAGTCTTTTCATCTCGATAAATCACCTTTTTCAAGAAACCACTTACGCTAATTTCTTTTTCCATAAAATCACCTAAACATCACATCTGATAATTTCCAAACGCCTCGTTTCAACAAAGTCACAAATTCTTCTTCTTGAAGTTTTTTAACAACCTTGCTGATTGTTGGTTGGCTGATATTGATAGCTTCTGAGATTTCTTTTGCTGTTCCATAGAAGAATTGTTCTTCATCACTATTATCAATCATATATTGAACGATAGCACGAGATTTTCCTTTAGACAAACCAATTGATTCTAAAGTTTTTTGTTCTTCTACTTCTTTTACTTCGACAGTATCTTCTTTACTTGAGGTTCGTTGTCAACTTCATATTCAACTTCATCTTCATTGAAGTCGCTTTCGTCAAAGTCATCTGTTGGAACAAATCGTGTTTCAGCATTTTCCTCAAGTGTCTTATTCATCATATCTCGCAAACTTTCTATTTGAGAAGACTTGTCACTTGCTTCTTCAACATCTTCTGTGTCTTTTGTTAAAGTATTCTCAGTTTCTTCTTCTAGAGTTTTCTCTGAAGATTCTTCTTGAATTTCTTCGGTTGAGGAAGATACTTCAGTGCTTGCTGATTGGTCTTGAGAATCATTCTTTGATTTTTCTTCTGAAGTGTCTTTAGACTTGTTGACTGACAAAATAGGGATTTGGTATTTGTGTAAAGTGTTAATCATATCTACATGGTCAACTAGAGCAATTAAACACATATCATACTCATCAGAGTTTTCTTTTAAGATACGAATTAAGTTTTCAAATGTATTATCATCCAACACGCTCAATTCGTCCAAAATAATAACTCCCATGCCTGACAATGAAGACAGCATGCTAACAAGAAGGAACATTACGCTCGCTTGTTCCCCACCTGATAAAGAATTAAATTCAAGATATTCTCCTGAACCATTTGGGTCAGTAAGAACTTTAACTCCATCCTGCGTAACAAATTTCAACTTCATGCCAGGGAATAGTTTCCCTGCTTTTTCATTACAAGGTTCAGCAAACTCTTCCAAGTAATAAGATGTGATTTTTTCCTTAACCTCTCCTTTTGGAGAAAAAGCAACATATAAAGCTTGGTAATCTCCCAGTTTTTTTGTAAGCTTTTCAATATTATTTAGGTAAGTATCTTTTTTGCTGTAATTTTCGACAATTGTAATTTGCGAGTTGAGATAGCGAAGTTCCTCTGTAATAGCTTCTAAAGAACCTGCTTCTTCTGGTTTTTGAGGTACTTCAATTACTTGAGCCAACAAACGTTCTTTCTCTTGTTGTTTCTCTTGCATCAAGATAAACTGTTGGTTCTCAAAAGCCATTTGAGCATATCTATTTTCATATTCTGTAATATTAGCTAGAGTTTTCTCGTAAAAGCTTCGTTGCGTTTTGTAGTCTTCAATTAACCTATCACGTTTTTCTTCTAGCTCTTTAGTGACTGGTCTTTTATCAACCGTACAAACTATCTTATCAGATAGAGGACATATAGGTTTTGAGATGTTTTCGATAGCTGTATCTAAATCTTGTTTAGCAGCAACTAAAGCCTCGATAGCCCCTCTTGTTTGCATTGCTGAAGTTCTGGTTGTAGTCACTAGTTCATTTGCTAAACGCAATTCTTCTTCTGTATGTGCTACACCTTTAATGTTCGCTAGTTCTGCATCTAGGCGAGCCAATTCCTGCTGTCTGAACTGCTCTTGGCGTAATAACTGAGTGTAGTTATTGAAGTTTGCCTGAATAGCTAACAAATCATCACGCTCTTTAGTTTTGGTAGCAATCTTTTCTTCTAGCTCTTCTTTTGTAAATTCAGGAGCAGTATCTCCTAACATGTTTAAAGCGCCTCGACAATTGCTAATAAGTTCATTGATATAGTCTCTACGACCTTTGATAAACTTTTGAAATTCCTTTAGTTCGCTAATTTCAAACTCTTTATCCAAAAAGTATTCTTTAATAATTTTTTTCTGCTCTTCGTTAGCGCTAGGATAGTGACTAATAACGGTTTCGGCAGTCATTGTTTCTGGGAGATAACTAAGCAACAGTTCACCAAACTCTTGTGAAGTCATGCTGGTTAATAACTCTCCTGAAGAAACAAATTTAGCTACCTTTTTGTCAACACCGCCCATTTCAGAAGAAATAAATCGAGAAAGTTCTGTTGCATTTGTAGGTTTATCAGAGATATAATACTTAGCGCCTTTACCTTTTGTCGCAAAAACTTGTCTTGAGAAATTACTTCCATTCTCTAAAATAAGTTTTACAGCAGCCGATTGTTCTCCAATGTTAATCATGTTACCTTTTGGAGAAGTTCCTGTCAAGCCAAAGCGCAAAGCATTTATCAAAGAAGTTTTCCCTGAGCCATTTGGTTGAGCTAAAGCTGTGATTTTATCAAAATCAAAAGATTGAAGACCCTTCAACCCTTGAAAATTAAACGTATTGATTGTTTTAATAAACATGATTTTTATCCTCTATTCGCATTCTTATTCGTAATCCTAGTATAGCACAAATAAAGTTAAAAAAATCAATAGAAAAAGACATTATTTCTAATGTCTTTTAACTTTTTATTGCTAATTATTTAGAAATTCGTTGAAAAACTGCATCTGAAGAATCTACTTTTTTTCACCTGAATCGTCTTCAGCTTCTTCTTCTAATTTGAAATCTTCGCTCTTTTTTTCAGGCTGAACCTCCTGCACCTCCTCAACCTGAGTTTTCTCTACTGCTGGAGTTGATTCAGGTTTTTGTTCAGGAGTTACTTCAAGTTTTTGTTCAGGAGTTGGAGCATCTACTTTCTTTTCTTCAGAAGGAGCTTGAGTTTCTTTTGGAGTTTCTACTTCTGGAGCTTCTGTTTTATCAACTGCTTCTTCAGGTTTTGCTCCTTTTTCAATAATTACCATGTCATCAATCTGCAAGTTTGTAAAGAAGACTGGTTTTTCTTGATTAGGGAAAGTCTTTTTCGTACTAGTTACATTAGCTACAATAGCAACAGTATCCCCTACTTCAACGTTAATATCACTTGTACGCATGCGCTCAGTATATTGGGCTGTGACGATATTTAAACGTCTAGTAACGTTATTGCTAGGAATTTTTACCAACAAGTTTACGAATGTAACCTCACGAGTTTTCCTCCTGTCATTTGCATCCCTAACACGACCTTTAGTAAAGTCAATGCGTGTAACTTCACCACTATAATAGCAGCGAATCATAGGTTTGCGAGCAAAACCACCTTCGATACCAAAGACTTCTTCAATTTCTGTCTTACAGAATTTGATTGAGGTTGCTACAAATGATTGGGCGTAAGTACGCTTGCCTGTCTGCTCAAAGTTAGCTGCTTGCCTATAATAAGCCATTACATGACCTTCGATTTCAACGAAATCACCAATCTGAATTTCAGGGTCAATGTTTCGGAATAGAAAAGCTACTTGAACAGGACGAGCTTGATACTCTTGACGCATAAAGATGTAGATTTCGTTACGTCCTTGGAAATCCCTACCGAAGCCAACAACTCGACCACGAGCCTTGACTAAGTTGCGAATCATATTCTGGTTTTCAACCATCATGTTTCCTCCTGGGTGTGCGCACCCTTTTCTAGTTTGTTTTTTGCAACGATTATCGCTGACACTTATAGTATGCCATAAATAACCGAAAAAAATAAAAAATCGTAGAAAAAAATAATTTTTTTTACAAAAAAATAGCTGTTTTTTTCGCAAGATTTAAGGCATACTATAAATATCAAGAAAAATAAAAAATGGACATCTACGTTATCCATTTTTGATAGAAAGGATTTCTATGGCAACAAAGAACTATTGGGGAGACCGATTCCACATTTATTGTAACCACGAACATACTATAAAAGACGAAGATGGACAAGAAGTTGACCAGCCTATTGAATTTGTCCCACAAGAAGGAAAAAGCACCTTTTTCACTTGTCCTAAATACTGGGAAATTGATGAAGAACATCCATTAGGACATCATGAAGATGAAAAACAATGCCGAAACAATTTAGGGTTCAATGACTATCAGCGAATTATCAATTATCTGGAAAAAGAATATGAAAGACAAATCGCAAATGGAGAATTTGTTGTGGATTTAACAGATTTTAAATTCTCTGTTGGTTTGATTGATGTCATCGTCTTACACCAAGATAGTAATGATGAACTCTATTTAGGAATTACCAATAAGCGAGCTATCTATGCAAAACGATAAGAAAAAAGTTATTAAAGGCTGGAAAAGGTTTATTCTAAACGAATACTCTTTAACTATCATTATTTGTTTAAGCATTATTTTATCTGCTCATGTTTTACAAGTCGTAAGAGTCAGCGGAATGTCTATGTTTCCCACCTACACTCCTAATGAACTACTTAGGACAACCACAGACACCTCTGATATTCATATTGATGATGTTGTTGTATTTAATGTTACCTCTGAACAATTAAAAGGCTCTCCTGCTGGCGAAGACGGACAAGACCACCGTTTGATTAAACGAGTTGTTGGAGTTGAAGGGGATGTTATTCAAATCAAAGAAGGACACCTTTACCGTAACAATGAAGAAGTTCAAGATGGTTTTGAAGAAATGAAAAATGCAGGAATTGCTAAAGACCCTATCATCGTAAAGAGTGGGGAGCTATTTGTTCTAGGAGACAATCGAAACAATTCTTATGATAGTCGTAAAATAGGGCTTGTAAAAATCAAAGATGTTACAAATATCGTCAAAGGGAATTTATTTGCCTTTTGGAAGGATAAGAAATAGAAAGGGTTATGTTACTAAAAATGACTATTAACACACAAGATTACAGAGTAAAAACAAGTTTTATCCCTCGTCCCAATGGACACACAGAAAACGCTTGGGAAGTTGGGATTGATATTGGCTATTCTTCTGTTAAAGTATTTGCACCAAATGCCGACATTCAATTCCCTAGTTTCGCAGAAATTGACTACACCGAAGAAATTGGGGTTGTTGGTCCAAATCACATCAAATATACCAACCTAAAAACGAAAGAACGCTGGATTGTCGGAGCTTCTGCTCAAAACTCTATCCAGCAATCTAGCACAAGCTATTCTGACGGAAGTTTATATCAACGTGAACGCTATGACACACCGATGTTTGCAGTTCTTGTCGATGTAGCTTTGGGGCTTGCAACTACAAAGAATGAATATGGTGAAGTTGGAGATTTACCGATTAAAATTCAAACAGGTTTGCCATCTAACTACCTCAGACAAGACGCTCCTGCTCTCAAACAAGCTTTTGTAGGTGAGCATCATTTTAGCTTACAAGTTGGCACACAACCTGTTCAGGAGTTTCACATTACCTTGACTCCTAACGATGTTAGCGTTATGGAACAACCAATGGGGACTCTTATGTCTATCTCAATTGATAGTGACCATAAATTTATTAAAGAGGCTGGGAATTATCTTAACTCCAGTATCTTAATCCTTGATGGCGGACATGGAACATGGGATACCTTTGAAATCGCCAATAACCGTGTGGTTGCTAAGAAAACATTTGATGAATTTTCAATGCGTCGAGTCCTTGAGAAGACTATTGAGGTTATTGAAAATGAATACGGAACAGTTATTTCTCCAGTCGCAATCCAAAAATGTCTTGAAACAGGAGTTTTCTCACAAAAGGATGGAAAATTCTCTAGTAAGAAAGTCCCTTTTGCTGAAATTTTAGAAGAACAAAACAACCTTATGTTTGAAGCTATGATTAACCGTTTAGCTGAAACACAAGATTTCTCTAGCTATGACTATATTGTTATCACTGGAGGAACTGGTTACGCATGGGAGAAAATGATTAAAGAAAAATTGTCTCAAATCGAAGGATTGAAGTTCATTGACGGAAATCAAAATGATGAGACCTTACCATTTGACTTCGCAAATGCGCGTGGATACTATATGTATCTTTATCAACAAAACGCACGCAAAACAAAATCTAAAAAGGAAGAATAATCCCTACTTAGTTTTCTAAGTTGTGATGTTATGTGAAATAAGGTATAATAAATAATGAAAGTTGAAATTAAGGTTTACAAAATTTTCGACCCTGACCTTTATGCAATGAGTGCCTACGGAATTAAAATTACCAATTTAATGAAAGAGGCGCTTGAGCATTACGTCAGAGGGGAATATGTCCACTTTCATATTCCGAAAAAGCTTAATCTATGATTTTTTTCATTAAAGAAACGTAGCGTCCATTTAGCTATGGACATTACTGACCCTGAATCTATCGCTTTCTTGAAAAAGAATATTAAGCCAAGGTATCGAACAGCATTTTTGAAGAGCTTGTTAAGAGGAAGTTTTACAACTCCACAATTAGGAGCTTTTCTAAGCAATGAGGCTTCAAATCGCAACGATACTAAAATGATTAAAATGACTGAGTTTGAAACGTTGCCAAACTTAAAAGAATTAACTGTATCTCAGAAGCCTCGAAGGATTTATGATGCACCTGTTAAAACTGAAGATAAAGAAGAAGAGCAACAAGAATTGATTGAAAATCTGAAAGAAAATCAATCCTCAGAAAATGTTGCAGACAATTCTCAAACTACTCATAAACAACCTTCTAAAGTTCCTGATAAGAAAGAACCTGCTAAGGTTATTCAAGAGAAACGTCCTCAGCAAGAACAACATACTTCTAATGCGTCACAAGAGCAACAACCTCAAAATCATGAGCAAGGTTCTCGCAAAAACAAAAAGAAGAAAAAGAAAAAATTCCAAACTCAACCAACTCAACCCTTAGAAGATAAACAAACTAAACCAACTAAGCCACTAGAGGATAAATTTGGAATTACTGTTAATCCTACAAAACAAGAAAATACTCCTCCTGCTCCTCCTGAGCCTGAATACGAAGAATTTAAGCTTGAAGAAGAGAAAGACCCTCAAGAACATGAAGAACAAGGTTTGATTCTAGAAGACGTTAATGTTGTTGAAGATAATGGTGATGAAGAGGAGACCTTTAGAGGCTTTGATAGCATGATTAACAATTATTAAGATGAAGATAAGAAAGGTTAAAAATGTCAGAAGAAAAAATTCACCCAAATGATGTATTTGATAAAACTGAAATTTTCCAAAGGGAATGTGAACGATTGCTAGACGAACTCACATTGCTTTGTAGCATCCATAGGATTCCGTTCTTTTGGACGGCTGCTGTAAAAAATGACGAAGAAGGAACAGTTTATGTTCGTAATGCTGCTGCTCCAGCTAGTCGCAATATCAATTTAATTGATGACCAAATTTCTAAACATTTAGGAGTTTGTACAGGATTTAATCTCACTCACGAAAGTACAGACATTGACTTTGGTTTAGAAGATGAAGAAGGTTTCTAAGAATATCTAGAATAAAAAGAAAAACAGCTAAATAGCTGTTTTTTAATTTATATTATAATTTGTTTAGCTTTTTATTTACAATCCGTAAGTATAATCTTCATCCTGCATTGCTTCTACTGCTCCAAGGAGATAACCGTTACCCACTTGAGAGAAGAAGTCATGGTTAGATGTCCCAGTTGAAATACCGTTCATAACAATTGGATTGACATCCTCTGCTGAATCTGGGAACAGAGGGTCTTGACCTAAATTCATAAGAGCTTTATTAGCGTTGTAACGAAGGAAGGTTTTAACTTCTTCAGTCCATCCGACATTATCATACAAAGTTTCTGTATATCCTTCTTCATTCTCGTAAAGAGTTAATAACAAATCATACATCCAATCTTTGAGTTCTTCTTGCTCTTTTTCTGACAGTTCATTAAAGCCAAGTTGGAACTTGTAACCAATATAAGTTCCGTGAACGGATTCATCACGAATGATTAACTTAATGATTTCTGCCACGTTTGGTAACTTGTTATTCCCAAGGTAGTAAAGCGGAGTAAAGAAACCTGAATAGAACAAGAATGTTTCAAGAAACACACTTGCGATTTTCTTCTGAAGATGATTTCCATTCAGATAAATTTCGTTAATAATTTCAGCTTTTTTCTGAAGGTATGGATTTGTATTTGTCCATTCGAAAATTTCTTCGATTTCAGACTTTGTATTTAAAGTTGAGAAAATTGAAGAATAAGATTTTGCATGGACAGATTCCATAAACTGAATATTATTCAATACTGCTTCTTCATGTGGAGTTCGCACATCTGCACGAATAGCCTCAACTCCTGTTTCTGACTGCATTGTGTCAAGAAGAGTTAAGCCTCCAAAGACTTTTCCTACTAAATCTTTTTCAACATCCGATAACTTACGCCAGTCGTCTAAATCGTTTGACAAAGGGATACGAGTATCAAGCCAAAACTGCTCAGTTAATTTTTCCCAAGTCGATTTGTCAATAACATCTTCGATAGCGTTCCAGTTAATCGCTTTGTAATATGTATTTAAACTCATCGTTTTTAAAATAACCTACTTTCCTATACGCGCCCAACTTTGAATTTAGCAAAGTATTGTTCACCATATCCATAACGTTCAATATCACGTTGGATACGATACTCAACATAACGTTCAAATACAGAAAACAATCCCATATCCAACAAGCGATTTTCAACTAAAGATTGAATAACACCAATAGGAATACGTTTAAGTCCATTGTTTTCCATGTCTTTAATGTCGTAGTCAACCTTATTAGTTACAGCTTTACAGCTTTCAAAGTCTTGGTCACTCATGACTGGAGTGGTCTCTTTATAAGCAGCAATAACTGCCTTATAAATTTTATCAGGATTGTAGTCAACAACTGTATGATTGCGTTTAATGATTTCCATATTTTTTTCTCCTTTTTTAAAGGGTTTCACATCCTCTGATTATCAAACGATGGATATTCAGAGGAGTGATAAACTTTTTGTTTTTAAACTAAATTGAACAGCTTTCACAGCTATTTGAACCTACTTCTGCACCGTCATCTGTGAAGGTACGGATGTAGTAGATTGATTTAATACCTTTGTTGTAAGCATAGTTACGAAGGATTGATAAATCCCTTGTAGTTTGTTTTGTTTTTTCGCCTTTCCACTCATACAACCCAACTGGAATTTCTGAACGGATAAATAGTGTTAATGACAACCCTTGGTCAACGTGTTTTGTTGCTTCAGCATACACATCAATAACTTTACGCATATCTGTATCATAAGCTGATTTGTAGTATGGAATAGTATCTGTTGCTAGTCCACGAGCAGGATAGTAAATCTTACCAATTTTCTTCTCTTGACGTTCTTCAATACGATTGATAATTGGGTGAATAGATGAAGAACAATCGTTGATATATGAGATTGAACCATTTGGCGCAACTGCCATACGAGATTCAGAATAAACTCCATATTTCATCACTTTATTTTTAAGTTCAGCCCAATCATCTTTGGTTGGCAAGAACTGACCAGCAAACAAATCTTTCACTAATGACGAACGTTGTTCAAATTGACCATCCGTATATTTGTCGAAGTAAGTACCATTTGCATAAGTTGATTCTTTGAATCCATCAAAAGTAGTTCCACGCTCTTTAGCAATCTCACTAGACTCTGATAAAGTCCAGTAATTCATTAACTCAAAGATTGTAGAAGTGATTTCAAGAGATTCTGGAGAACCGTACTCAATATGGTTCATTGCAAAGAAACTTGCAAGCCCCATTAAACCAAGCCCAATAGAGTGAGCTTTCGCATTACCATTTTTTACGCTAGGAACAGCCTCGATATTTGAGTGGTCTGAAACCCATGTTAATGCTCTCGTAGCTGTACGAATGGTTTTTCCAATATCTTCAGCTTTCATTAAATTGACTAAGTTGAGTGACCCTAAGTTACAAGAAATGTCCATGCCCAATACTTCATATTCTTGACTGTCAGTTAGAACACTAGGTGTTTGAGGTTGTAAAATCTCTGAACAGAGATTGCTCATGATAATTTTTCGGTCAAATGCTGAAGAGCGATTAGCTACGTCAATGTTTACAATGTACGGATAGCCTGACTCTTGTTGTAATTTAGAAACTTCTTCCTCTAGGTCACGCGCCTTAATTTTGGTTTTGCTGATATTAGGGTTTGCAACTAGATTATCATACTCTTCAGTAATGTTAATGTAGCTGAATGGAACTCCGTATTCACGCTCTACTGAGTAAGGACTAAATAGATACATTTCTTCGTTATTTTTAACAAGCTCATAGAATTTATCTGGAACTGTTAAACCAAGAGATAATGTTTTAACACGGATTTTCTCATCAGCATTTTCTTTTTTGGTAGATAAGAAAGCGATAATATCTGGGTGGAATACATTCAGATAAACTGCACCTGCACCGTTTCGTTGTCCTAATTGGTTTGAATAAGAAACTATCTTCAAACAATTTCATAACAGGAACAACACCTGATGCTGCACCTTCAATCCCTTTAATCGGAGAACCTGCTTCCCTCAAGTTTGATAGGTTAATTCCGACTCCTCCACCAATCCGAGAAAGTTGAAGAGCTGAGTTAATCGCTCGTCCGATTGAGTTCATGTTATCCGTCATATCCAACAAGAAACAAGAAACTAACTCTCCACGACGTTTCCTACCAGCGTTTAGATAAGTTGGAGTCGCAGGTTGGTATCGCATGTGAATCAACTCATCTGCCATATCTTTGGCAAGTTCTTGATTTCCTTCAGCAAAGTAAAGAGCGTTCATTAAAGCTCGGTCTTCTACTGTTTCAAGATAGTATTCCCCATTATTTGTTTTGAGAGCGTACTGATTATAGAATTTGTAAGCACCCATAAATGATTGAAATTCAAACTTTTGAGTAACTACCCAATCATGAAGGTCTTCGATGAAGTCCATTGAATACTTCCTGATAAAGTCTTCTTCGATATAATCGTTCTCAATCAAATATTCCAATCGTTCAGCGTAAGTTGGGAATGTCATTAAATTAGGTTTAACATTCTCCTCCATGAAAGCCTTAATAGCTTCTTTATCCTTATGAAGTGGGATTACTCCATTTACTGGTCTGTTAATTTCATTATTTAATAAAAAGTAACTAACGTCCCCTAATTCCTTTAGACTCAAAGTCATCCTCCTTTTTTCCTTTAAAAAAATCAAGTGATTGCACACTTGAATAGCAAAATCATCGCAAACTAGGAATTTCTTCTCTAATTTTTGCTTTGATAAATTGATTAACTGATAAACCAGGATAAGTTTCATCAACATATTGACGAATGATTTCTCTATCCCCTTTCGAAACATTTAAAGTAATTCGGTCATAATTTTTTTCATTATACTTCCGATTTGCTTCAATAATATCTTTTTTTGATGACTTCATACTAGAACCTTTCTTTCGAAATATAAGAATCGGCAGATTGATTCCTTATCCTTTCTTTTATTATAACATAACACTATGTTTTTGTAAAGTAGATTTTACCTCAAAGAAACGCCATTGAAGTTCAAATCTTCGGTTGGAATTAGTAAATAATTCTTTCCGTCAATATCTTTTTGAAGAATTGTCTTTACATCTTCTGCGGTCAAATTTATTTTGAGACCATTAGCCCCTGAAATCACTAATTTATCAGAAGCAACTGCTGCTAAAGACACATCTTCTTCAAATTCAACTTCTTTTCCACCGTGCTTGGTGAAAATATCATTGATGTCATCTTTAGATAATATAGGTTCTTCACCAGCCAACTCTAACGTAAATTGTTTTTCTTCAATGCTGTTTTTAACATCGAGTAACTTGCGAACATCTTTCTTTCCTTCAAAAGACTCACTAACCTTCTCAGCAAAATCAACCATTTGAACATCACTAGTTACAGGGAGGTCTGCTTCAAAAATATTACTCAACAACTCAGGGTGCAAGTCAGCATCTTTTTTGGATTTCTTCGCATAGTACAACAGTTTATTAGCGTTAGGCTCTCTGTTTTCAAACACTGGATAAAGCAAGCCGATTTCTGGAGTTTGTAATACAAAGTCCCTGTGAGCTTTTTCAAAGAAGTTTTTGTCTCGTTTATAAACAAGATTTGGTTTTTCTAATTTTGTTGGACAAATAACCCCAACCATAAACTGATACAAGCCATCACTATCTTCTAGCTTAGTTCCATCACTTGCATAAGAAGGGATGTCATAAGTTACTGTCGCAACTAAAACTGCAAAACTATCATCTGCTTTGTACTCACTAATAATTTTATTGGTAAGTTGTTTAACAGCTTCGTCTTTGCCGTCTTTACTAATAGCATACAATGTATCTTCAACTTCTTTTGAAGTGTCTGTTGGGAAGATAAATAAGTTTTTCTCTTTTTTTCCACTTAACACTTTAGAGAATAAATTGCTATATACCAATTGTTCTTCTTCACTTAAAGATAACATTTCTTTTTTTGAAGAAAATAAAATTGCTTTCTCCATGTTTGCATAAGTCGCCCAAATTTCTTTAATGTTGCCGAATTTAGGTTTTAATGCCCTTTTAACTTCTGAAATATCACTTCTTAACATAAATTCCCCCTAATCACAAACTGAGGTCAAAACCTTTATCATTCTCTAATCGGTCATCAATGCCATCGCCATCTAAATCAACAATATCTTGGTCAATAACATTTAATAAATCTTTCTTGCGACGACTATCTGCTTTACGTTCAGCGTTTAATTCTTGAGTTAAAGCTTTTGCTCCAGCAATCACCCCAACTACTCCACCAACTCCTGAGATGCCTTTAATAAATTCAGCTTCTACGCGCCTTTGTTCCTCAACCATAATTCGTTCATTTTCCATAATTTCTTCATAGGTTTGCTGGTTGATTTTTCGTTGTTTGTCGTTCTGGTCTTTTTGTAAACGACGCAAGGTTTCTTCCCTAGCATCCTTTTCAAATTCATCCATTTGACTATTCGCAAAGAACTTCTCACTGATTTCTTGAGTTGATTTAGGTTTACGAGCTGTAATATTTAAAACAAAAGGATTTAGTTGTTCTGAGATAATCTTTTCACCTTGTTCTAAATAAGAATGGGCGTTTGCAAGAGACTTATAACTTAAAATACCTTTGTCAGCAGCAGATAAAGAACGTAACAAGTTGTAGGCTTCATCTCCGTACTCTTTCATAAAGTGTTCGAACTCACTTGGAAGTTCAGAATCAGCTTTATTTTCAATATCTTTAGACCAGTCGGTTTTTAACTTGTTTTGATAGAAAATAGTCGCAATATAAGGAGTCGCTTCTTCTTTAGAAACCCCTAGATTTTTAAAATACCGAGCTGTCATATAAGCTGATAGTTTCCTGCTCAGGAGCAATCAATTGTCCAGTAACTTCATCTCCGATTTTAAATCGTTCATCTGTCGAAGATTTTTCTTGCTGGCTTGTTTGTGTTGTGTATTTCCTACCAATATCGTGCATAAGTGCAGTTAAAAGAGACAATCCTTTACGCTTTGAATCAATGTTTTCTTTACTGAGGTTTTTAACAACAAGAGCAGTATGTTGTTTTAGATTTTCTTTGTGATAAGCACTTGTTAAATCACCAATGTTTCCAACATGTTCTACTGTCTTATTTTTATCTTTTTCTAACCAAGATTTTGCTTTCTCATCAACTTTTGGAAAAATAAATTCCTCTTTATCGTCTTTTTTATAAATCTTATCAGTTAGAGAATCAGATTGAGTTAAACTATCAAAAATATCTGAAGGAGATTCTAAATTCTCAATAACTTCTTCTAGTTCTGGAATAGAAGTTTTTTCTTCCTCACTATATACGTTTGACAAAATATCTTCAACTGAATCAAGGGGTAGCGCAGATAATAATTCTTTCATGTTCTAACACCCCCTTTTTATTCTTCTTCTGTTTCAGTTGTGTATTTGTAATCAGAATCTTCATCATCAATACCGTCTTCGTAATCCTTGTCTGTCAATGTGTCATATAAAGTACGGCTAAATAAAGATGAGTTCCCATTATCTTTTTCGTGTTGTAAAATGCGCAGACGTTGACGCTCTTCAGCTTCTTCTTCGGTTAGGACTTTTGCGACATATTCAACTGAGAAAGGAACAATTTCCATTGTCCTATCTTTCCAGTAATACTCTTCTCCACAACCAATTGGTTCGCCATTTTCATCTTTCTTTAAGATAGGCTCTCCTAACATAGAAACTTGAGGTTGCCCAAATTCATCCATAAGCTGACCACAAAAAGCTTTTCGCCTAATTTCACGCTCTTGCAAGCATCCATCAATGTAGATTTGTGAACCTTTTTGCAGACGGAATCGGTCTAATTTAGCCCTGTCTCCATAAGTCTTCACCCAAGGATAATCAACCTTCCTTGAAGGGTCATCTTCCTTAATCAAAAACTTCCTGTTTAATGCAAGTTTGTACTGGGTAAAATCTAAACCAGCAAATGTTGTCAACATCTTAGGATTTGTCAACAATGTCCCAAACGCACGAAACGAATTAGAAACTTCACGTTTTTCCAATAAATATTTCATTGCAAGTTTTGGGTCAGGGATAGATTTAATCTTTTCAACATACAATGGCACAATATAAGCAAATGAACCAGTATTCATATTTTTAGTGTGACATTTTGGGCAGTAAGATGATTTGGAAATAGTGCGAGTAGCTAATACTCCTTTTACGTCCACAACATCATTTGACTTCCATGTTTCAATCTCTTTTATCATTTCAGGGTCTTGAGTCATGAGACGAGGTTTTGAAATTTGAGCAAAACTTAAATTATCACCTGCATTACGATTTGGTCTTGCGATTGTTAGAACAACGATTGCGTATGCGTATGTCCCATCAGGGTTCTTTGTAATCCTTGGCTCTTTATCTACAAGCGCTCTTAACCTTAGATGATTCTCTCTAGCCATTAAAAAAATACCTTCCTAAATAAATTTCTTTTACATATCCAAACTGGACACATTTACTGCTATTGGATTATCTCTTAAATCAGTTTCTTCTACTTCAAAATTAACATTCTCTCCAGCGTGCAACCAATTCTTATCATCCATAAGCAAACTATTAGCATAGACAAAGTAATCAACTCCGTCCTCACCTTTGATAAAGCCGTACCTGAGTTTGCGACTATACCAAATCACTTTACCTAATTTCATTAGCTTTACCTTTCTTACTAAATTTCAAGATAATCATAATAAAAAAACATTTGATAATAATAGTATGCCTTAAATCTTGTAAAAAACGGCTATTTTTTTGAAAAAATGATAAAAAAAGAGCTAAAAAGCTCTTTTTCTTTTATAAGTTAGTGACATATTCTTCTTTTGAGGCATCTAAGGTTACTTTGTAATTCATTAAACGAAGCTCATTTAAAGATAAATCCATCAAATAAACAGGAACTCCAGTTGGAGATTCATATTTTTTTCTGAAGCTATCTTCTTCATCTAAGTGAAAAATAGCCAAAGAAGAGTAAGTAACTAACAAGCCTTTCTCTTTGCGTTTTGAAAGAGTCAGTTGATTAGCAGTAAACTCATAATAAACATTGTCGTCTTCATCTACTTCAGCAACCTTAGTGTTCCCTTTGGCGATGACAACTGCCCCTTCTTCGATAATATTTTTGTATCGTTCATAAGCACTTGTAAATACATTGACTTTAACAGAACCAAATTCATCTTCTAAAGTTAGAAATGCCATTGGTTTTCCGTTTTTCTTCGCCTTTTTAATGGTTACAGAACTAATCAATCCATAAATAGTTGTTGTATCCTCTGTAATATGAGAAAGAGATTCAATGCCAAGGGCTTCACCTTTTTCATAGCCGTCCATTGGATGAGCTGTGATATATGAACCGATAAATTTTCGTTCAGCTTTTAATCGTTCAGCAAAGTCTTCTTTCACATTAGTAGGGAAAGTCAGCAATTCAAACGTCTCTTCTAACTCTTGAAGACTCGTGTAGGCTGTTTGCAATTTTTTCTTCAAACGAGCTGAGGTTGTTGCTTTTTTAATTTCTTTGTATAGACCTAATTCTTCTTGTCTATCGAGAACTTCTTGGTCAGTTTTTAATTCATCAATGAATGGCAACAAAGTTTCACAAACATGGATGGTGCGTTTTTTGTCTTTAATTTTCTTAGCTAAAGCTTGAGTTTCATCTACAATCTCAAGCATTGCTTTACGATTGCTGTGGAAACCATCAAATGCACCAGCAGAAATCAAGTTCTTAGTTGCATCTTTCAAAGCGCGTGTACGTTTGAAGTAATCAAAGAAACTAGTGAACTTCCCATTTTTGCGTTCTTCAACAATCTCTTTACCAAAACTTGCGACAGAAGCTACTGAGCCTAGACCGAAAAGAATCTTACCATTTTCAACATTAAAGTTTTCTCCAGAATGGTTAATGTCAGGAGGTAAAACCTCTAACCCTAAAGATTTTGCTTCAACAATCAGACCAGGAATTGGGTCATGGTTCGGTTTCTTTTCTGCCCAGCGCATTGCTGACATCATGAACTCTGCTGGATAATGATATTTCAAATACCCTGTGATATAAGCATTATAAGCGTAAGCAGCCGCATGGGATTTGTTAAAGGCATATTTAGCAAAGTCAGTCATTTGGTCAAACAATTTAGCAGATGCTTCCTCAGTAATTCCATTTCCAACACACCCAACAATTCCCCTATCCTTGTCTCCGTGGATAAAGGCTTCACGTTCTTTTGCTAGTTTAACAGCATCTTTCTTAGACATGAAACGTCTAACTAAGTCAGCCCCACCAAGCGTATAACCTGCTAGTTGTTGGAAAATCTGCATTACTTGTTCCTGATAAGTGATTGCTCCGTAAGTCGCACCTAAAATCGGCTCTAACTCAGGAGTGAGGAATTTTAAAGGTTTTCTACCATGTTTAACATCAATCACATCATCTAGATACTGAAGAGGTCCAGGTCTAAACATAGATACAAGAATAATCAAATCTTCAAAGTTTTCAGGTTTGAAACGTTTTAGCATTTGTTTCATCCCTTGACTTTCAAATTGGAATACAGAGTCTGTCTTTCCTTTTGCAAAAATCTCTTTATAAACATCTGCATCATCTAAAGGCAAGTGGTTTGTATCAATAACAACCCCTGATTTATTCATTTCCCACAAAGTATCATTGATAATATCAACTGTCTTCAAGCCTAGCATATCAAACTTCAACATCCCATTTTGCTCTGCAACGTCTTTATCACACTGGGTTGTGTAAAGTTTCAATTTGTCATTCCAGCGTAGAGGGACAATCTCTGACACAGGTGTACCATCAGTGATTACAATTCCAGCAGCATGTGAACCATAAGAAGTAAAAATTCCTTCGATATTTTGCGCCCATTCAATGATTTTTAAAGCATCTTTATCTTCTGCAAATTCTGATTGAAGATACTGAAGAATAGTCATACCATCTTCTTCATCAGGATTGAGTAAAGATGAAAATGACAAGCCTGGAGTATTAGGGATAGCTTTTGCAATTTTATCCCCTAAAGAGAGGAATAGTTTTGCTCCGTTATCCTGATAGTTTTTACGATTGGTGTATAAACCATAAGATTTAGCGGCAATACGAACTGCCCCTTTTGGAGCTTGCGCATTTTGAGTCATGATTCCAACAACACAGTCTTTACCATACTTTTCTTGGACATAACTGATAGCAATTGGACGAACGGTACGGCTAATATCTGAGTCAATATCTGGCATGGAAACACGCTCAGGGTTTAAGAAACGCTCAAATAGTAACTCATACTTCATTGGGTCTAAGTGAGTGATTCCTAACAAATCACAAACTAAAGAACCAACCGCAGAACCCCTTCCTGTTCCATTGGTTAAACCAACTGGAATTTCAAAGTCATTCTCTTTTTTCCATTCTAACAATTCTTTTTTCTTCAAAGGTGCTTCTTCAATTTTATCAAAAGGAATTGCATCATACTCTGAAGCGTATTGGTTGAAGTCATTTACAATCAAATGATAATCAACGTATCCCATTGATTTCATAACATGAACTTCATGGTCAAGTCTATTTTGATGTTCTTTATCTAACCCTTCTGGGAATTTCTTTTTAATCCCTTGGTTGATTAAAGTCATAAAGATTTCTTCTGATGAGAGACCTTGTTCATCCTTGTATTTTGGATGGTGGTCAACAACTGTAAAATTGACATTAGATAACTCTGTCAATACCAAAGTATTTAACATTGCTTCTTCCACAACATCTTGAGGGAAGATTGCTAATAGAGACTCTTTTACTTCTTCCCCTGATTTGATATACATTTCTTTTTCATTAGGGGTTAAGTCAAACCATTTAGGTGTTTTAGGAAACTCTAATCCTTTTAAGATTTGACGTTTCAACATCTCTGATTCTGAATTATCCAACATGTGAACGTCGTTAGAGGCTATAAGAGGTATTTCATTTTCTCTTGCTAAAGCAACTACTTTAGGAAAAAAACTCTTTTTGCTCTTCAGAACCGTGGTTTTGAATCTCAATGTAGAAAAAAAGCCTTTTTCCAAAGATTTTTTCTAATTTTAATAAAGTTTTCTCTGCTTTATTATCAAGTTCTTCGCTTGGAGTAACTTTGCTCATAATATCTGAAACTTCTTCAGAATAAAGAGCATTTTTCTCATTTAATTTATGAAATTCTTTTAACTCACTATTCAACGCTGAAATTCGTTTAGTTAGTCTATCAGATTCATCTTTTAAAGGCTGCAAACTTAATTTAGCTTGCTTAGAGTTTTTTCTATCCTCGGACAATTTTAAGTAAGCATCAATAAAAGCTTGGGAAGTTTCTCCACTGATAGATTTTATTTTTTCTAAAGCAGCTTCTCTTCGACTGAAATTGAAATTTGCGACCTTTTTAATCTCTTTCACTTCAGCTTTTATACCGTCTAATTCTAAAGTTAGCTCTTTAATTTTATCTGTTAGTTTCTTGAAGTAGCTTTCTGGAATTTCGCCACCAGTAGCACTATCTCTTCTCTTTAAAACTTCCTGAGCGCTTACTTCAGCAATAGCATTTTCTCGGTACACTTGAGCAATTGGACCATTGATTGAAGCTGTGGTTGCGACAACGTTTTTATGTCCGACAGAGCCTTTTCCGAAAAACTCAGTAAGGATTTTATCAGACATTAAAGACAAGCCATCAACTGTCTGAGAAGCAGAAATTGCCATACTGATAGCTTTCCATCCATCATCATTTAAAGCATGAATGATTAGTTCAGATTGAGGTAGAGATGAATTGGCTTGCATCAATCCATCAGCCCCTTTTTTAGCTTTTGCTTGATAAGCTGTTTCTATTCCTGGGATTAGTTTTAAACCTTCTTTCTACAATTGGCTTAAAGTCCCAAACGATTGCTGCTACACCGTGTTGTGTTAAGTGAATAGAGCTAAATCCAAGTTCTTTATATCTCTTTACAACATCTTTCGGAGAGTTGTCAGCTTTAAATTGTTCTCTTGAGTGCAAGTGGGTTTCTTCGTAAATATCACCTGCCTCTACTCTTTTTAGTAATGTTGTTTAATACATTTTCTTGCTCTTCTTTAGATAAATGAGCAATCGAATTTTTTTAATAAGTGAATAATCCAATGTAAAAAAACCCTTTCGATTATAGATTCTGTATCACGTTCTTATGGTCTATTATATCAAAAAAATAGAGTTTTTTTCAATAAAAAAAGATAGTTTTATACTAAAAAAACTATCTTTTTTTAATTTACATATCTTCAAAGAAATCGCTGATAGAATCATTTAATGCGTTTTCAATATCTTTATTTTTCTTCTTCAAGAATTTCATCCTTCATAATAGAATCTTTAATTCTATTGATAGGAAGTCGTTTTTAAACGTCTGCGTTTTCCAGTAATCACAGACTTCAATTCTTGGTGTGCGTGAGCGATAGAAATTTCAGCATCTTCAAAATTACGAACAATAGATTCTTTTAATAATTTAGGGAATAAATCTTTTGTTGTTGGCATTAAGCCGTGTTGGTCAATATACTCCACTTCCATTAACAAAATAGCTCGGCTTCTAGGAGTAGTCTTCATAACAGCTTCGTAAAATTCTTGCGTTTCTTCTTGTTTAATTAAAGAAGTTTCAGGATTTAAAGCTTCTTCTGCTTCGTAATTGTATAAATCGCTGATTTCTTCCAAAGACGCATGTTCTTTGTGTACTGCAATCCATTGCTCAATGGTGCTTTCAGCAATAACTTTGCCCCTTTTAACCCTGATGTAATCACTGATGTCAGTCGGTGTAGGATTTAACAAACCCATGACCCTGATTTCATCAATTGCTTTAGAAATATATGGACCTAGTTCCCTAAAATACCTAGATGATGTTAAACCACGACCCTTTTCTCTTGTTTTTGCAAAAGCGCGTGTTACTAAAGGGTCAAAGAAGGTGAAAAGCGAGTTCTCTCCATTGTACTGATGAAGGTGCTTTAAGACTAATAAATACAATTCTGATTGTAAGTCTTCAACTTCTGTTCTTCCATATTCAGCAAAAGCAGTAGCCTTCTTAGAGTAAAAAGTTTCAATTGCTTCAAAAGCTAACATAGCTCCTAGCTTTACAAGTTCTTCATCATCACTGTTGGCAGCTTTTTGGATAGTTTTGCGCAAATCTTTTGATAGAGCTTTTTTCTTCTCTTTTTTGCTTTCTTGTCGAGCTAAAATAGCTTCTACTAAAGCAGTCTTTTCAGATTCACTAATAAGGTCTTCTGGTTTATTTACTTTATTCACTTGCCATTGCGCTCCTAATCTTTCCAAGGATATTAAGAGGAACACTATCTTTTAAATATGAAACAGCGTTTATAAGAGTTGCTACTTCATCAGCAGGATAATCCTTCATTATTCCTGATTTATTGATAACATCATTTACTGTTAATTCGCTATTATTTTCAATATTCCAAACTAACTTTTCGCTTGATTTCACAGTAACTTCCCTCTTCCTAACATAGTGCTATGTGCCTAAGAAAAAGTATATCATATAGTAACAATAAAAACAAGTAATTAGAAATATTTTAGGAACATAACGTCATAACTCCAAAAAAATAAAAAATGCGAAAGATTAAATCCTCCGCACAGAAATTGATTCGATAAGGTTTTTAATGTCTCTTATCCGACATTCTTATTACTCACGTTGCAAATGTAATCTTCTCTATTATCAATAGAAAGAGGGGAGGTTTCAACTCAAAGCTGGTGTCTCCATTTCTTCGTTTTTTAATTCCAAGGTAATACTATCCGTAACTTTCTTGATGTTTTTGACAGTATCTTGAATCCTTTCTTTCATCTCAATTTTCTTCTGCCAAGAAATTTCTGGATATTTCTCAATCAAGTCAAACATCTGCTCACAGTCTAAAGCAGAGTTCAAATCGTGGCTACGCATAACAGATTTGATAGCTTCATAACTCTCGTCTTCAAAAAGTTTTGCTTTTTTCTCACCATCATGGACACCATAGAAAGAAGAACCTGAATCAAATAAAGGGGCAAAGCCAATAATTTTTGCTGTTTCTACATCCCTGATAAAACCAAAATTTCCGAAATGACGGTCATCGTTTCCAATAATCTTGTCTGCGGCAATCATCTTATCTAGATACTCTTTAACACCAATAATGCCAAATTCATCGCAAAGATTCAAAAAGTGGTCATAAATAGATACGCCTTTTAGCCTTCTTTTTAAATTGTAAATGTGCGAGGCTGGGACAAATTCTGTATTTTCATCAATGAAGTTTTCACATTTAGAGCATAGCTTTAGACCATAAATATCTAGTTCGTATTCTACAAATGGCAAAAAGTCTAATTTTTTCAAAAACAGAGTTGCTAAAACCTCACTGATAGGTTGTTGATGATGTCTTTCACTACCTGCTTTGTAAAGATAATTTTTACCGTTTTCTTTTAACCAAGCTTTTCTCAAAACTCCGTTTGTAGATAAGTCTGGAGAAACAGAACCTACATGGTCAGGATTGACCTCCCAAGGAGAGAAGAAAATTTTCCCAACGTCTTCCGTATAGTCGTTTGTGAAAAAATTTAACGATTCCCATGTTTGATATTTACTAGACTTGAACCAATATTGGTCTGATAAAGAAAACATACAGCCATATTGTTCAAAATTAGGAAACTCTCTTAAAGCCTCCTCTAGCCCTTCTCTTGATTTAGACATCAATCGTTTTGAAATCCATTCATTCAAGGATTCAAGAGTGATTTCGTTTTGGAAGCAAATTGGGAGATATTTTCTATTTTCTTTTACATAACTCTTTATTTTTGTTACAGTTGTCCCTTCCATTTCTAAATGGAGAAGGGGTCTTGATTTGTTATACATAGTAACAGTCATGACAACCCCCTACTGTGCTTGTTCAATTTTTGCATACAAGACAGAATCTTTCCATTTAGCAGTAATTTCAAAAGTTTCCCCATTGATTTTTACAAGAGCTGATTTCTCTTTGTGGTTTGTATCTGAGAAGAAATCTCCATCTCCTGTATCAATGCAGTAAATAAAGTCTGCTGTATGATATTGATTTTCTTTAAATGAGGTTGGGAAGATATGGACTGCAATATCATCTTCTTCGTCAACTAAAACAATGTGACCTTTATCCCCAAAGGTTTTTTGAGTATGATTAAAGTCGTCCATGTCCTCGTCTTTAACATAAACATTCGGAGAGAATTGACCATCTTGAATGATAGATTCGATAGCGTAAGTATATACTTCTGTTTCAAACTCAATCTTACCATTAGAGTCAGTTGTGTAAACAAACTCATTTCCGTTGATAACAGCTTTTACAACTGATACAGGATTTTCAACGTCAGTTCTTAATGGTGCAATTAAGAAAGTTGCTTGTTGGCTCAAATCTTTTGAATTTATTCCACTAACTGCAAAGGTAAAATCTTTTGATTGCAAAGAAAGAGGAAATTGTTGTGGAGGACGTTCTTTTTGTGAGATTTCAGCCACTTCATCGCTAGAAGAGTTGTTTGAAGAAATTTGAGACACCAATTCATTTAAAGGAGTTTCTGACTTAACTTCTTGGGTATCTGGAACTTCAGAAATTTCAACAGTTTGCTCCGTTACTTCTAAAGGAACGTTTAAAGGGTCTAATTCTTCATTAACTTCATTATGGAATGGATTGTCATCAGGAATACCCCCTACTTCTTCAGTTGAATTTGAAGGGAGAGTGAAAGGATTGACCTCCTCTGCTTCAAAAATTTCATTTTCAAAAGGATTGACTTCTTCTAAGACAGGAGCTTCGCTTGAGAAAGGATTATCTTCCTCGTTTGTATCGTCAACCGCAGGACTCTCTGTTGGGATTGTTTCTAATTCAGTTTCTTGAGGTAATTCGCTGTATTCTTCTTCACTATCATCTGTTTCTGCTTCCATCTCAAATACAGGAGGAGCTTCTTTAGGGTCTTCAAGCCCTTCTTTAATAGCTTCAAAGTCAATTGATGAAATGTCCTCGTTAGCGTTATTACTTGGAAGATAAACGTCGTTTTGAATATCTTCTAAATCATTAGTTCTACACCGCTAACATCATCTTGAACAGAGTAAATAAGTCCATCATCTTGAACAGAGTAAATAAGTCCATCATCTTCAATAGTCCAAACACCTTCGTTTAAAGTTGCAATTCCATACTTCTTCAAAGCTTCAAAGGCTAATCTATAAATCACTCCAGCTTCTTCTTCAGCAATAGTAGATGCTGATTTTAAAATTTGTAAATAATTAGAATACCATCTCATGAAAATTCTCCTTAATACCGTGGCAATAAACTAAGAGCAGATTTTAACCAGCCTTTTTTCTTTGGAGGGTTCATCTCGTTATACTCAGCCAAACGCTCCCTTGCTTTCCTAACACGTCCTTCTTCTTCAAAGCGTTCTAAAGAAATTAAGCGTCCAATCACTTCATATCGCCATTCATAACCACAGTCCTCGCAATAGCAATTATTAAAGAAGTCTGTATCTGCAAATCGAACCAGTTCGCCATGAATGAGAGAATTTCTCATTAAATAATCTGCATCTGTTTCGTATTTTGGTCTTGGAATGTATCGCCCAGTTACCCTACTTTTACATTCAGGGCATCGTTGCACATAGTAATATTTCTTTTTATTTTTAAAACCGAATAACATATTCATTCCTTTTTATCACTTTCTAACATTTTTTTACGTTCTTCAATTCTCTCGATAAAGAACTTTCTTATTTCATCAATTAACTCTGGAGATAGATAAAACTTAGAGGTTAAAGGATTGATTAAAAATCCGTGTCGTCCACCTAATCGTTGCAATCCTAAAAAATCAACTTCTAAAGGCTTGTATTTTTGACCGAACTTCTGCCTCCACTGCTCAAACTCTGCTAAATCACTAAAAGCAACTAAAGCATTTAAACCTGATTTACTTTTGGCACTGGCATATACAATATACTCTTCTCTGTTTTTATCTATATTTACAGCGACAATATATTTACAGTCAGCAAGTTTCTTTTTAGCTTCGAGACTTCTAAAGCGAAGTTGTAATCTCAAATAAGCATTTAAGTCGCTATTGTAATATCTCCGAATAAGATTTTCTTTTTCTATTTTTAGGTCTTCAGAATCATTTTCTCCAACAATGGATAAATAACTAGCTCCAGAAGCGTAACAAAGTGAAGCAATATCTCTTAAATTCCTATTTGTAACATCTATCAGTTTAACAGACTTTATTTCGGCTCGCATTTTCTTTGCTTGCAATTCATCTACAAACAAAAACGACCTTCTACCTTCGTCTAAATAAGGCTTGTTAAACTGTTCGTCTAATAAAAGATACCGTTTTCTTACTTCTGGGGTCTCTTTGGTTGTATGTTCCATATATGACACCTTTTCACAAAACTTATAATTATAGTATGCCATAAAAATAACGATTTAGGGCGCTTTTAATAAAAATAAAACAAAAAAAGATGAAGAAAGCCTTCATCTTTTTATTTTTAGTATCCATTGTATGGGAATGTACCCCATTTTTTCAATAGATTATGAACTGAACCGCCAAAACGATTGTTAATCTGATTTTGAACGAAGATTCGGTGAGATTCAGGAGTATCTGCTCCAGCATATCCATCTCCAGTTTGACCAAATCCTGGTCCTTCTAGTCTGTGGATAACCCATACAGCTTCCGCTGTTGACAGCTTATCAATATCATCGTCGATACCCCAATCAATATGCTGTTGTCCACCATTTTGTTGACCAGGAATTGCAAATAACTTATTGATAATTTTCTGACCTAGTTCAGAAGCTTGTTCTTTTAACAAGCCATCTGGACCAAATTCAACTGCTCCTTGAGAACCTGAAGCATCACTGCTTGAAGAATGTTGTGATACATAATCTTTTGGAGGTCTAAAGCCCCAAGTCCATGCACTAATATCCAAAGGAATAACAGAGATTTCTCCAAATCCTAATCCAGAAACACCTTGGTCTCCTCCTAATGGACCAGTAATACCACAGTTTTCGTCACAGTGAGCGCCAACGGTTTTACCATCACCAATGTAGATTTCTGTATGCCCATCTCTGAGAAGGATGTCCCCTGGTTCTAGTTGAGTACCAGAGTTAATGTCAAACATCTCAAATCCAGCAGCTTGCAAGACAGAAGGCATTGAAGGTGTCGCAAAAGCGTAAGAACCAACATCAAACCCAGCTTGTTTCAAAGCATACCAAATAAATGATGAACAGTCGTAGTCTGGGTCTCCATTACGGTGAATTTGAGAATAGCCATGAGAGTCGTCATCAGCAATAGCCAATGCCCATTTGATGTAAGGAAGACCTGAGCTACCTCCACCACCACTCTTACTTCCAGCATCTCCATCTAAAGAAATTGGTTTAATATCTACGTTGAAGATTTCATTAAAGTCTTTCTCAGGAAGAGCCATGTAAGCTTGAGGGTTTTTATCTCCATAGGTTGAATCACTTGTATCCCATGTATGGAACTTCGTTTCCATTTTTTCAAGTTCGTACAAGTCGCATAATATTTTAAATTGCACGTTTGCGATAACAGAGTGTTTATTTTCGATGTATTCGACTTTAAATCCGTTACCGTCTTTCCTTCATAGGCGTGGTCAATAACATCAAGACAGTATTTGAGATAGTCTTCTTTTTGATGTGGTTGTCCATAGTGTGAACCAACAGCAGACATCGCTAAGACTTCTTTAATGAGAAGTTTTAGCCCTGCACGAGTGTCACTTCCACTATTTGGATTGCTTCCTCTAGAATTGATTGCACCTGCGCCTGTTACCGAAATGTTGTTTAAATCAACTTTTTCATCAGCCCCAAAATGTTCTTCAATCCACTGCTTATAAAGCGCGTGCCTACGTTCGTACATAGCATTACCGATAGCTGCATATCCTGTACGAGACATAGTGATGTTATAGAGATTATCTAATGAGTAATCCCCATTTGCAGTCTCAAACAACCAATCTGCTGTACTTTGACCTGCTAGTTCAGCAATGTTTGTGTACCAAGCAATCGCTCGCATATTATCTGTGTATTTAGAGGCAGCATATTTCCAATGTTCTGAAATACGCTCGGCAGTCATTTGGTCTTGTAACTTCTTACCTTGGTCTGTTGTCAACATGTTGACGATAGAAGCACGTTGAGTTGCGTTTGCGTTCCAACGAGAAGCTTCCCAGTTCAATCCAATAACAGGAGCAACTTGCCCACCTTCGTCTAGTTGATTGAATAAATCAGGATTTTCATTTTTAAAACGTTCAAGCCATTGACGACCATGTTCTCCATAGAATGAAGACCAACCTAGAGTAGCTGTTACTTCGGCTGCTAACTCAGCATTGATAAAGTTAGAGTAGTCACGTTGACCATAAACTTGACCTCCAGTTTCTAAAGCTCCAAGCATATTCAACATCTTATCCATCTGAGTTTCGCCACCAGCAGTTTTGTTTGAACTGCTAGAGCTACTGCTTGATGGACTGCTACCGCCACCTGAAGGACTAGATGAACTACTTGAGCCTCCACTACTTTCTGTATCAGGAGTCTCACCTTTGAAGTTGCAGGGTCAACTGTAATCCCTACTGAACCATAAGGAACTCCTGGCAATAACTTCCATGGATTTCCACCTGGAACGCTGGCATCAGGATAGCGAATGTCAAAGTGGATGTGCGGTCCTGTTGCTAAACCAGTTTGACCAACATATCCGATATGCTGACCTTTTTTAACTTGGTCTCCAACATTAACTAAAGGTGGTTGGCTCATGTGTCCATAGTAAATTGTCTCTCCATTAGGAAGAGTGTGACGAAGATAGTTACCATTGACATTCATATAGCCAGGTTGTGAGTTTGCTTCAAGAACTGTTCCGTCAGAAACCGCAAAGATTGGCGAACCTTCAGGAGCAGCCAAGTCAATCGCAGCAAAACCATGCAAGCCTTGAGTAATTGTATAAGGAACGTTTAGTGGGTGTCCTGTGGCGTTTGAACCAATTTCTCCACTTGGACCACCAATTCCTCCTGAATTAACTGCATCTTTTGGCATAACAAGGTCAGAATACTCATTTAGCAAGAACTTATCTTTACTAATATTGTTTCCATCCCCATCAACGAACTTATATTTGACCCTTGATTGAACAGGTTTGCCATTGATAGTTTTAGGAACGTAAATGTGTTCTAATAAAGGTTTGTATCTGTTCCCTGCATTTTCTAACTCGGTAGGGGTTAAATCTTTACCTCTAGCCTTTTTATCGTAAGCTTTAGCACGAGCTTGAAGCATTTCTACTGCTTCTTGAGTTAAAGATTTTGTATCTGATTCGTCATAAACGTTTGCAGCAATAACTTCAAACGATGGGTCTGTTTTTGAACCACCGAAGATAGCAGAACCTCCTGCCATAGCTCCAGCAGACATACCTGTTGTCGCAATGGTTGCAACAGCTTTTTTAAGGATAACTTTCCCAACAACATTTGTCTGAGCTGTTTGCCCAGCAAATCTTGTTCCGTTCTTCATCCAAAAACGACGAATAAATTCTGCTTGTTTACGAGCATTTTCAGCTTGCTCCGCTAAAGGACCACCTTTAGGAGTTAAACCTTTACCTCCTGCTCTAATGTTGGCGATTTTACCATTTAGCTTACCGTTAGCCTTGCTAGAAATACTTTTCTTTCTAGCCTCCATTTTACCTAGAATATCTTTAGGAGCTGTATCAGCAGGATTTTCAACAACTTTCCCTTTTTCTAAACGAATACCGCCCTGTTTCTTTTTAACAGTCTTTTCATAAATTTCTGTTGCGTCTTTTTCGTTTTTGATATTCTTTTTCTGAGAAAGATTACGCCCTTTTAGAAGTTGTTCTTCCTTATTTTTTCTTAGCACCCCTGGGCTATCAACATTAAGTTCTTTAACGCCAGTTTCTTGTCCTTCACGAACAATACGCATAGCGCCATTCCCTTTGTTGACAACTGTTCTTTCGGCATCTTTACGACCAAAGGTAGCAACTTTATCCCCTGCTTTAGTAGCTTTTTTAGTTTGTGCTAAAGTATCAGCGCTTGCGCTAGAGCTAGAAGATGTTACCCCTTTTGCGACGATAGTTGTGGTTTTACCCTTCAAAGAAGCTGAAGTCTTTGAGTTTACATTAACTTTTAGCTTATCAAGATATTTCTTACCAGTTTTAGCTAAATTAGCTGGATTGTTATCTTTTTCGCTCGCTTTGTCGCTAGGTTTCATCATTTGCCCAGCAAATTGACCGATTACTCCAGCATTTTCTGAAATGGCACTACTCATAGCACCTTTAGTTAGAATACCTGCCTTCGCAGAAGCAAGATTTCCAACAGTAATTCTATGAGCGCCTACAATACCTCGTTGAGAAGCGATAGTTCTATCAAGTTTTAACCCACTATTTAGTTTGTTTCCAACAGCACTTAATCTTCGTCCTGCTGAACCTTCAAAAATAGTACGTCCTTTAATGTTTCGTGAAATACCAGCAACAGAATCATTTCCAGCTCTAACATTTAAAACTCCTGCTTTTTTAGAACCTAATCTAGTTGCAGTTTGAGGAGCTGTTGAAGGGCGAGTGTTTAATCCTTGATTTCTACCACCGACTTTTAAGCTATTTGTTGAAGAACCACCTTTTTTAAACCCTTGATTTTCAATGTTTTCTAAGAATTTATCAGCAGATGTAGCAATTGTTTTCTTAGCGCTACTTGCCGCCTGAGTAATTCCTGTTTGAATTGCCGTCTGAGCATTTTCTTCAGCGCTTTCTGTCATTGATATTTGCTATTTGACCAACTAAACCACTAACCGTTTGTCCATGAAGTGATTGGGAAAGAGCATTGCTTACTGGGGAGTCTTTTGTTAATTGGACAGCAATACCATCCAACTCGATTTGTTTGCCCCCTTGCATCATATCTAACGTTTCAAGAGCTACCTTTTTAGCGTACTGGCTTCTTTTAGACTCATCTTGTTCTGAGGATTCTTGCCCCATTTTTGGACCAGCATCCTGCGCCATACTAGTGGCATTGCTAGTCGCTTTATTCGCAATTGTTTTAGCAGTTTCTTGAGCAGATAACTCTTTAATTTCAGGAGTAACATTACCTTTTGTTTTAAATTTAGGGTGTAACATCCTCTTTAGATTTATCATCTAAATCTTTTGTGTTATCTTTTAAACGAATGTTTCGTTCTCTTGTAAGAACATTATCATCAGAGTTATTATTCTTTCCTAAATTCTCAAGATTTTTCTTAGTAAACTCATCTTCTTCAGTGTTTTTAGGACGCTCTGTAAAGATTGGTTTTGATTGCTCAGAAGCTTCTCTATCTAAAGCTTCTTGTTCTAGAAAAGCTGCATTTCTGCGATAATTTTCTTGACCTAAACGATTAGCGTTTTGGTAACGTAAAGAGCGTTCGTTGGCTTCTCTAAATTGTTCTTGTCTAAATTCTCTTTCAGCATCTTCTTGTTCTTTTTTCGCCTGTAATTCAGCAAGACGCTCTTCTTCTTCGCTTAGTTCATCAGAAGCCTCTTCTTCAACTTTTTCTTCTTCCTCTTCATCTCCACCATTAGAAACACGAAGTTTTCCGTCAAACTCTCTCTCCAATTTTAATTCAAGAGAGTCCTCAGAGCCACGAAGATTCTTTTTATCCTTTACTAAATCTTCTTTTTGACGAAGATTCTTTTTGTCGTCAATAGATTCATCTTCTAACTCTTCAGAAGAATCATCTTTGTCTTGTTCTTCATCAAGATTTTCGTTTTCTTCATCATCCAAAAGAATATCGTCATTATCCTTTTTGAAGAGGTTAGGCTTTTCTAAGTTCTCAATTTTAGAGTCGTCTTTCACCTCTTTTTTATCTGACTTCTCGCCTAATTCATCTTCAGAAGATTCTTTTTTGTCTTTTCGGTTTAATTCTTCTCGTTTCATTTCTTCTAAACGAGATTGAAATTCTTTTCCGATTTCAGACAAATTTTTATTTTCTTTATCAGACATAGCTTCCTATTACGCTTTGCGCCCTTTCTAACATATTTCCCTATTGCATCTGTGAACTATTATTGTTTCAATTTCTTATAAATTGCAAAAGAACCAGCCCCTAAACCAATTACTGCAATCAAAGAAATTAAGATAATTTTCTTCTTGCTACCTTTATTTTCTTCTTTTGCTTCAAATTTATCTGGGGTATATTTTTCAATGGTGTGTTCTTTTTGATATTCTGATTTTACATCTTCGATTTCTTTTTTGCTTAAACCATGTTCTTGACCTGGACCAGCAACGTCATCATGCTCATCAAAATGTCTATCTTCTTCGTGTTGTGGAACAAGTACATCTCGTTGACTAAATACTGCTTCTTTGTGATAAGTTTCCATTTGCTCACGAGAAATCTCACCCTTAATGGTACTTCCGTCAGCTCTTGCAAAGTCAACCATTCCATAAAAATCAGATAGGAATTTTTCATCACCTTCCATAATGCCGAAACGAGGTGTTTTATCTAAATACTCTGTAACTTCAGGATTTGCAATAACTTCCCTTACCATGTAAGTAGCTTTATCTTAGTCATTGAACGTGCCGTAATGCCATCCGCATAGACCCTGATTCTATACTTACCTACTGGAACAGTATCTTTTTGAACCCAATAGTTGTCTGGATTTAATTTATAAGTTCTAACAACTTCTTCCGTATCAGCCTTAACTAATAAAGCAGTAATTTCTACATTTCTATGCCCTTCTTGAACAATTGCTTGGACAATAACTGGACCTGTTTCTTCTGCTTTAACAACGCCTTGCGCCACAAATAAGGAAACAAATACCGTTGCAAAAATAATTAAAAATTTTTTCATGTTTCTACCTCTTGTTTAAAAAAAATAACCATAATAATAGTATGCCATAAAAATACAGTAAATAACAGATATTTGAGACTTAAAAAAAGAAAAAACAGGCAAAAACCTGTTTTTATTTTCTATGAATAGAAGTTTTCCCTTGCAGTCGTATTCATTAGTTCGAATAATTCTGAATCTCGTGGGAACTCATCCTTGAATGGAACAACTGTTTTACCATTATACAAAAGTCCGTAACCTGGCTGACTGTTTGTGATGTAATCCAATTGAGATTCTGGAATTTGCAACAAGTCACTCAAGTTGTTACGGTCAAGTTTTGGTAAACTCATCATTGCAATAAATGAAGAGTTGTTAATGATGTTTCGAGACCATTTAGAGTTCAACAAATCTTCAGTATTTTGCATGATACCTGTTGGAACACCTTGCCACTTGCGCGCACGTTTCCAAATTTCTGCTAAGAACTTGGTTGCTGATTCTGATTGAAGCAAGAGATAGAACTCGTCAATATAAATCCATGTGAAGAGACCTTTACGACGATTATCAATCATCTTATTCCAAATATCGTTCAAGCAGACATGAAGACCAATATTCTTCATACCTGTACCCAAGTTTTTAATGTCATAAACAAGGAAACGATTGTCTGTATCTACGTTAGAAGGGTTGGCAAAGATATTGAACGCTCCAGTCGCATAAGCCTCTAAGACGTTTGCGATTGTTTTAGCTTCTGGTTCTGGTTGAAGCAATAGTTCGTTATGCAAGTTCACAAGAGTAGGCATGTTATCCTTATCATAAGTGATTGTTGGGTCAGTAGCTCTAAGAGTATCCAACAATTTAATGTAAGGTCTAAAGATATTCTTCACACATCTACTCAAAATAGAAGTCGCTTGTGGGTCTAGGAATTTTCCTTCACCCAACATAATTTCAACAAGAGAAACTACATAGTCAACTTTCATTGCAACTGGGTCAGACTCTCCACCGTCATAGAACAAGTCCATATCAAGTGGGTTGATATAAGTTTGAGAACCAGGAGTTAGAACAGCCACTTCTCCACCTAGCGCATGAGCCAAGTCTAAATACTCTGATTCAGGGTCAATGACATAAACAACATTCTTATCATCACGAAGACGAACGGATGTCATTTCACGCTTAACAAAGAATGATTTACCTGAACCTGGTTCACCAAATACCAATCCGTTAAAGTTCTTACCTGACAATCTATCGTAAAGAATTAAGTTGTTTGATGATTGGTTCAAACCATAATACAAACCGTGTTTTTGATATAGTTCTAATGAAGTATATGGAATAAACACAGATGCAGATTCCGTTGTTAGCAAACGTCTGATTTGCAATTCATTCAATCCTAAAGGTAATGATGTGTTAAATCCTTGTTCTTGTTGATACAACAAAGTCTTCATTGGACATAAGTATTTGTTTGAGATAGCCGTGATACTTCGTGTAAATTCGTTTAGCTGTTCTTTATCTTCAGCAAAGAACGTAAGTGTAAAGGTGATAAAGAAGATTTTTTGGTCACGAGCAACCACGTCATCCATCAATTCCCTTGTTTCTGTCTGTGCCATTTGTAAGCTAGGAGCAATCAAATCAGGAGTATAACCTGACTGAACAGCCTGTTTCTGACTGTTAGCGATTTGACCATTAACTGCTGTTAGTTGGTTTTTAATCATGCGAACAGCTTTTGCAGTATCAACTGGGTCATGGTCAAGGGAAATTAACATAGTCGTTTGTAAGTCAGACAAGTCTGAGATAAAGTCTGTTGAAAGCCATGTAGGGACACCCTCTAAATACATTGAGCGAGCATACATTCCACCAATAATCGAGTGGTCTCCCTTAAATTCCATTCCGCTAGGGGCAATCAAGTCTTTAGAAGATGTTCCGTATTTTAACAAACGGTCATAGTTAAAGCAAGGGATTTGTTTTCCATTCACTTCTTTAAAATCGTTATAGAAAATAGATTGTCCATCTTGATTATAGATATTGAACAACAAATTCAAACGTTCTTCGATTGTTTGGCGTTTAATTTCAACATCACGAGATAGTCTCCTCAAGCTTTTTTGAACATCTTGTTCTACGTTATTCAACAATGTGAAAGCACGGTTAATATCTTCTTCTTTGATAGATACAACAAGGTATTTATCTTGAGTAAGCCCTCGACCACCTTCTGCCATTTTATCCAACAAGATACTATTCATTTCTTGTCGGTATTTATTCAAGTTATCCCCTGGTCTTAAAACATAACGAATGTTTTCCAAGGAAGTCCTACGGTCAGCAATAGAGTTTTGAATCACAATTTGGAAGTGGACATCTGGAGAAAATGTATTTAAGAAATCTCCGTAAGCTTTAAACAAGTTTACTTGTTCTTCGTCTGGGGCAATTTTAAAATTAACATTTCCTAAATTATACGCGCGTGTATAATGCCCTGGTTTTGTTTCGATAGTCCCATCTTTAAAAATATTTGAATAAGGGATTGCTGCTTGGACACTACGCTTGTTTTTAAGTTCTTCTTTAGTCGGTTTTTTCTTTTGACCTGATTTGTTTTTTGAAAAATTAAATAACCTACCTAACATTCACTAACACCTTTCTATTTTGTTCCTTCATATTTATCTAATAAAGCCTTTTTAATTTTTTTCTCTTTTCGAGATAATTTTTTAACTTCAACGTTTCTCAACAAAGGCTCTGCTTTATAAGGAGAAGGTTGCCCTTTTTCCGTAAATAAAGTTTCGTAAAAGTTTTCAGTGATATAAATCTTTTTACGAGGGCTGAAAATTGTTGGAAGAATAAACTTAAATACAAAAACTTCTAAAGGCATCCCAAACATTTTTACCCAGCCACAAAGCAAAATTGGTAATATCACGATTAGAGAAACAATCAATTTGAATTGCAAAGGTAATTCACCTAACAATAGGAAAATAGGAACACCTGTAAAAATAGAAATTGCTAATACTACAATTTGTCGTTTATCAAATGGACCGAGAACTTTAGGAGAAAACTCCCTGATGTCACGAGACATTTTGATTTCAAGCATGATTTATTCTCCTTTCTATTAAGCACCTACAATTTCATCAGCCAATCCACCTGTCTGCATCATTGCCATACCAGCTACAACGTTTGACATCAGCATACAAATAAAGGCTAAGTTAATCCCTCCTGCTTCAGCAGTTGTATCTCCAAGTTTTTGGAAGAAGAAACGAGTGGCTTCCATACCGAAGTAAGCAAGTACAAAATAAATTGCAATTTTTAAGTAACATGCAGCAAACTTCTTCAAGAAACGTGCGCCTGAACCCCTAGAACCTTCAACCATGATAGATGAAACAGCTAATGGAGCAAATAACTCACGAACTTTAATTTCAAAGATAGCTGAATACATCAAGAATACACCAATGACCATTGGGACCCAAACCACAAGCTCCATAAAGTTCAACATGCGCTCAATCCCCTCAAGTTTATCGTAATCTACAACCTTACCACCTGCAATAACATCTGGAAGGCTTTCCATTCCTGGAATTTTCGATAAATATTCTGCGTAAGTGTTTTTGTCAATTGCAGACAAAGGGTTATTTCCAAGAGAGCTAATAAAAGTTTTAATGACTGAATCACCAATCAAATAAATAGCAAGCATAATTCTTGTTGCAAGCAAGGTTGTAACCAATGAAATAACTAGGTTCAAAATTACCCTTTGCCAATACTCAATAGACATATCACCTTTTTGAGATTCTTTGATGATATTTGTCGTAAAGAATACAACAATTGCTGCACCAGCTAAAGTAACGATTACAGCTTGAATCCCATCCACGAATCGAATCGCACTTGTTCCTCCGATTAACGTGTTAGCTGTTTTTTCGCTTACATAACTAGGTCTAAAAATATCCCCAAAAAGACTATAAGCGTTCCCCATGAACTCAATAGATGTTTTTTGAGAACCATTGATTAGATTCTCATACTGGTCTTTAATCCCTTGAGGACTAGAATAAGCTAAAACTTCTGGGAAGAAAGCTAAAAGAAGTCCAACAATACCAACAAGCAAAAAAGCTCCAGCCCAATACTTGTTTCTGAAAATTCGTTTTACTAAGTAAAACTTATCATCGTTTGCAGTCAATTCGTTATACATAAAACATAACCTTTCTTTTTGTTTTTATCAATATAGTTTTAGTATGCCATAAATCTTTCCAAAAACAAGAAAAAAAGAGAGTTCCCCTCTCTTTTTTTTACAAAAACCTTTTTTAGATATTCAAAAGGTCTTGGATTTGCTCTGTAACCCACTGTGCAAATGGGAACATTGTCAATACCGCAGGGAGGATAATCAACAATCCACCACCAGCCATACCGTAAGTTGCTTTTGTACGAGCAGGACCGTTATCAGCATCGGCTGTTGCAAATGACATGATATTTGTTACCAAAAGGAAAATTCCTACGAATACCATGATAACGTAGATAATACCAAGAACCATTCCAACAACTTTAGCAAGTTCTGGACCTGCAAAAACGCTAGGAAAAGCAAATTTAACAGTTGCAAGGACAGCTACCGCCATAAAAGCAGCTCTCATTAGTTTTTCCTGTTTTTTTCCTAAGCCGTAAGCGTTAGAAAGCAAGTTTGTGAGTAAGTACATCTAGTTTGTACTCCTTTCCTAAAAAAATTTTTTTCTTTTTATCAAAAGGTTAATGTAAAAAAATTAACTTCCGATAATATTAGTATGCCATAAATTATGAAAAAAATAATAAAAAAATAAAAAAAGAGAAATTTTTTTGAAAAAAATTTCCCTCTTTTTTTCTTACAATCTACGTTCGTCGCTATTTTTCTAACTCTTCTTGTTCTTCTTTATCTTTTTTTCTTAATAAAGAACCACAAGAACCCTGCCGAGATTAAAGTTACAATAAATCCAAGACCAGTTAGTTTCATCCACATACTATTCAAAGTTCTTGTTGCAACATCAGGAGTAATCAAAACTTTCGTTTCTTCAGATGTTGCTTCGTTACCAGCAGCATCTTTAGTCTTCAACTGCACAACTTGCCAAGATTTTGAGTTTTTAAGTGTATATTTCAGATTTCCACTTGATTCTTTGATTTCTTGTTCAGAATAAACTTTAGCAACTTTTCCATCCACTAAAAGTTCAACTTCACTAGCAAGAACGTTATCTGATACCGAAATCCCAATTTCCCTATCAATAGCATTGTAAATTTCACCATTTTCAACACCTGTTACGACAGATGAAGGATTTGTCTTATCAATAATAAAACTTGCTGGTTTTTCTTTAATTTTATTGCTTTGTTTATTTCCTGCTTGGTCTTCAGAATTTACTGTGATTTCATAGCGACCTTCTTTTTCAAAGACGCTATCTTTAATCGTGTAAATATATTCTTTCCAACCATTCGTAGAAACATCTTTAACAGAGTAATCACTATCTTTCAATGTGATTGCTGAACCGTCTCGGATAACAGTAACACTCTTATTCTTGAGAGAGTCAGTATTCACTTCGTGAATGACAATATCTTTCTCTTTGTTGTGATAGTATTTATCCAAGTATTTTTCAGAATCAACGCTGAAGTAGTAATTTGAACCAAAACGGTTAATAGAAAACGTAATTGATTTTGTTGTTTTGTTTCCAGCTTTATCAACTGCTTCTGCTGTAAGAGTGTAAACGTCATCTACATCAGCGTCATGAGGGAAATTATCTAAAGTGATAATACCTCCTTGAGCAGTTTCACTATAAGAGCCTGTAACAACAACTTCTTTATGACGATAGCCTTTTAGTCTTAACGTAATGCCTGACTTATCATAGTTCCTATCTGAGAATTTAACAGATGGGCGAACATCACCCTTATTACTTGAACCATCTACAACCCCATCAAATTCAATAGCTGGATTTGTAGAGTCGATTGTGAACTCATTTTCACTATAACTGTTAGAGCGATTTCCTGCTAAATCTTCAAAGTTTAAGTTGAAGCTGTAATCACCATCTGAACTAAATGTAAGAGTTGCAGTATGGGTATCTCCATTGCTTGACCAACCACTAACCGAAGGAGCAGGAATGCCTTGAGATTCAAGAGCTGCCTTAATATCAGCAGTGAACCCTGAAGCATTAAAGTTATGCTCTACAACAGTAATAGTTGCTGTACGAGTCCCAGCTACATATTTTCCGTTGACTAGTTGTTTATCCCATGTCACGTTAATGGTAGGAACTGTTTTATCAATAGTGAATAGTTCAGTATGACTTTGTTGAGCGCTGTTTCCTGCTAAGTCCGTAGAATTAACAGTAAATGTATAATCTCCGTCTTCTGCAAATGTTACAGTTGCAGTGTTTACGCTATTGTCAGTACCATCACCACTAACACTCCATCCACTAATCTGAGCGTTACCCCCTTGTACGTTAATAGAGGTTGCATTAGGGTTAAAGTTTCTTTCGTAAATGTGAATAGTTGCAGTGCGATTTCTGTTGTAGTAACGACCTTGACGACCATCGTTGCTATCCCATACAATTTCGATACGAGGAGCAACAGTATCAATAGAAAGTTTTTGTTCGGAACTAGATGTATTGCCAGCCCAATCCACACTTGTTACGCGAATAGTAATAGAGTTTGAGTTATTCAATCCAGCATCAATAGTGAAGCCTGTGCTGAAAGCCTGAACCCTATCTTCTCTTGAACCGACATTAAATGTTTGGCTTTGGCTAACAGTGCTACCATTAAATACTTCAACAGTTACAGTGTTTAAACCTGAATATGTTCCTCCACTAACTTGGTCTTCAACACGAATAGTTGTAGAGACATTCCCTGCAAAAACATTGTTAGCAGAAGCTTGTGAGTTAAATGTGATTTGAGGCTGAGTTGGAGCAGTATTATCAATTAAGATTGCTCCACTAGTGTTTACATAAGTCACATTTCCAGCTTTGTCTTCAATACGTTGATAAACAACTGTTTGTTGGTCTTCTGTAAGGCTTAATGCTCCATTCCAATCTTTCCATTCTACTGAACGCAATTCATCTACTGAAGGAAGACCGAATGAACCTTTAGCATCTAAAGATGGATGATATAGGTAATACTTAACAGATGCAATACCTGATGTTTCATCATCAGAAACTTGTCCAACTTCTACTGCTGATTTAGTAACGTGACTAAAGCTTCCCTTATCAGATAAAGAATTGTAACTTGTAGCATTTCCGTCATCTGAAACATTGAGTGTTCCTGTTGGAGCAGTTTTATCAATCGTAAAGTGATAAGTTGCTGTTTTTTGAGTATTTCCTGCAAAGTCAGTGTACTCTAAAGCTAAACTATAATTTGAGTCTTCTTCAAAAGCGTCTAATACAAAGGTGTGAACATTATTTTCTGATGTCCATTTTCCTAGTTTAGTAGCTTTAACTGCTTCAGTAGAATGTGCAGGATTGTCTTCTCCTTTTGCGTTCTTAGAAGTTACATAAACATTAACACTTGCTGGGTCAAAATTATCTTCTGTAACGACTAGGACTGCTGACAATCCTTTTCGAACATAAGTAGGAGAACTTGCATCTGTACTTACAGGAACATCAAAGTTTACTCCGTCAGTAAATGCAATTCTTGTTTCTGGAACTACCTTGTCAATAACAAACTCTTCGTTTACACCGTTTTCAAAGACGGCTTTGGCAGATTCTCCATTCTTGAAATAAGATACATCTGCTTTGTAAGAATGACTCTCAGCTTCATCTCCGCCAATTTCAAATACATAAGTATTTGTTCTGTCGTTAGTATAGTCTTTTTCTTGCCTATCTGCTTGAGAATCCACTTTATCAGCAACTAACTTGATACCTTTGACTTTTCCATCTCGGATATCTTGGATATTGTAGTCTTTAGTAGTTCCATCAATTGTTAAATGAACAGTAGCGTTGTTTTCAACAAAGTTCCTATCAGTGATAGACACTGTTAGTTGTCGGTTTTTAGCTAAATATTTTCCATTATTTAACACTGAATCATCATATCTTGCAGATACACTAGCTTTAGACTTATCAATTCTTAAACCAGTAATTTCATTCGAAGATACTTTGTTACCTGCATTGTCATAAGCAATAACTTCTAGAGAAATATCATTGCTGTCTGCATCAATTGTTCCAGCAAATTCTTTTTCAACTTTAGCAAGGTCAAATTTTGTAAAAGTATCAATACTATCAACACCATACAAATCTTTAGTCGTTAGAGAAAAGCTGTTTGTGTTTGGTTTGTCAGATTGAAGAACTTGACCGTTTGCTTTTACGATAACATCAGCTTTAGCAATACCTGTTGTTACGCCGTTTGTAACAGGGTCAACTAGACTTACTTTATAAGTAATGTCTTTTGTTGAATAGTTATTTGTAGATGACAAATCTTTAATGTTTACAACTGGATTTGTTGTATCAAACACCATACCATTTGAAGCATAGACTGATTCGTTTCCTACGTTATCTTTTGCTTTTACAATAACGATATAGTAGCCTTCATCAGCACCTTTGACTGCAATAGCATTGTTTTTAACATCTTCCCATGTCGTATCATCTGCAAACACAGCATCTTTAATTTTTGCTTTAGCGTCTTCATCACTAGTGATTTTTACAAGGCTATATTTCAAAGATTTAAGACCACTACCCTCATCGTTTGAAGATAAGGTCATTACATAGCCATCTTTACTATTTGCTTTTGAGAATTTTACTGCTTGGTCTGCATCTGAGAAAGTAGTTGTCCCAGCGTTAAAGATAGCCGCAAAAATTTTAGAACCATCAACAAAGTTAATTACAGGAGCATCTGCATCGACTTTAAATGTGTCTGGAAGGTCATATTCTTTTGTTCTTGTTGTTCCACTTTCTGTATGTGAAAGATAGAATTTCCCAATCACATCTTTAGATACAACTGTTTCAGGGATAGAAATTTTATCAGAGTATTCATTAGTACCTAAGTTTGTAGTCCTAATGTTTACCTTGTTATAACCTGAATCTTCTTGTAGGTTTAATCCAATATACCCACCAGGCTTGATAAATGTAGTTCCATCTTTTTGATAAATATTCTTACTTGAATCGTTATCAATAGAAATATGAGACCATAAATCTTCAGAAGAACGTTCATCTTCCTTGATAGTAATGTTTGCTGTTAATTTATCGGCAGCAAATTTAAAGTTACCATTTGGAACATCTTTAATCGTTAAGGTTAAGCTATCCTTGACTTCTCCAACCATATACTTATCTTTTTTAACAGATACTTCAAGAAAATCTTTAATATCCAAGTTTTCAAAATAAGCTTTTTCTTCTTCTGAATCAAAGTTTGTTTGGAAGTCTAAAATATCTTTCAGTTTATAGTTCTCAGGAACTTTCCCTGCAACTAAATCTTTCCATTCTTGTGAACCGTAAGAAACAGAAATGTCTTTCAATGAAACCTTATAGTTTTTAGCTGTAATGGTAACATCAGGTCCTTTATCCACATCAGCTTCATAAGTATAGTTGCTTGTGTTTCCTAAGAAATCTAGCTTCTTAACTTGACTTTCATGAGTACCAACAGATGAAGTGTTTGTTTTTAACGTAGCAGAAACTTTAATTTCATCACCTGATTTCAGTCCTGCCTTGCTATTTAAAACACCTTTTAACTTCATTTCATCTTTGCCGTCAAAAGTTTTTTCTGCTTTTTCCCAATCAATCATGCTACTGTTGATTTTACCAAGATTTTTCTTAGCAACATTCACCGTAACAACAAAGTCAACTTCTTTGAAATTATCTGTTTTAGGGGCTTTTACACGAATTTTAGCTTTTCCTGCATTAGAAATGGTAGCTAATTGGTTGCTATCCAAAGAAATAACAGAATCGCCTTCTTCGATAGTGTAAGTTAGGTTGCCGTCATAATCATTTGGCATTTCTAACAAATCTTTAAGGTTAAATGCTGTATCCCCATAAATTTTGTTAATTTCTTTATCTTTAGAAGCTTCTTCTAGTTTTGTTAAAGTAATGTTTTCTTCCATTGCAGTTGTTGCAACTTTGAAGCTACCTTTAACTTTCTTGTATCCTTCGTGATTGATAACGTAAGATACTTCATCTCCCTCTTTAAGAGTTGATAGATTAAAATGACCAACCTCATCATCTACCAAAGATAAATTGATTTCTTGACCATCTTTTTTAGTGAACTTAAAATCAGCTTTTGTTAATGGAATAGTTTTGTCGTACTTGAATGTAATATCTGCACCAGCAGGTTTTCTACTATCTAATACTAAAACTGGCAAAGTTGTTTTTAGTTCATCAAAAGTAATTGGCTCTCCAGTAAAGTCAGCATACCCAGGTAATTTAATTGTGTAATTAAATACAGTGGTTTCATCTACTTTGGTTTTAGGAATGAACTTAATAACATCGCCATTTTTTTCCAAATCACCATCAACAACTGAACCATCTGGAGCAGTCATTTAAACTCAAGTCCTGTTAAGTCAGTAATTGGAGTACCTGTTTCATCTACCAATTTAAACTCAGCTTCTTGCTTAACTGCTGGAGCTGGTGTTGGCGCAGGAGTTGGTGTTGCAGGTGTTCCTGTACCTTCACTTGTAGTTGGTGAAGTTCCACTAGTTCCATTGCTTCCGCTTCCTTCAGTTGGCGCAGGAGTTGGCGTTGGGGTAGGAGTTGCAGTAGATTCTTCAGTGCTGGAAGAACTATTGTTTTCTTCTGCAAAAGCTTCCGCAGGGGCAATGACAGATGTTGTTGCCAAAACAGCCCCTAAAGAGCCAGAAATAACTCTTTTGTAAGTTTTGTAAGACATGATTATCCTCTCTTTTTCATGTTTTTTTCGTGCTTATGCAACTAATATTGACATTTTGCACATTATACTATCTAATTATATCACAAAAAAATAAGAAAAAAAGACGGTTTTTTTCCGTCTTATTTCTTTCTTATTTCTTTCTATTTATTTCTGTAAAGACTGTATTTCCAAATTTTGGCACTTCAAATGTAGTTGTTTGTCTTCCCCAAAGTTTTGTAGATAACTGAGGCTCTTTATTTGGTTGAGATAAAACAGTTGTTTCACCCTCTCCTTCCTCATCTACAAATAAAGTTGTCGCCTCACCATCTGGAGCAGAATTTTCTTTCTCTTTAGCCAAGTCTTCTGTTACATCATCTTCTTGGAAAACTTGAATCTGAGAAGGTTGAGTCAACACTTCTGTTTCATCAGAACCATCCAACTCCGTTTGTTTATTTCCTTCTTTTTGTTGCAATAACTCCGTTTCGTCACTATCTGAAGGCGTAACATTTTCTTGAGGAGATGTAGAAATAACTACTTCCTCTTTAGGTTCTTTAGGTGTAACTGGAGCTGTTAAAGATGAAAATTCTAATCTTTCAAGAGTCAATTCTGCTGCTGTCAACTTCCTACCTAAGAAAGCTTCTTTAGTTCTAACGTGCAAATCAAACTCTTCATCATTGCTTTCTTTATTTGTAACTTCAGCAATAGGCTCTATACTAATTGCATCAGTTTCATCTAAAGTTTCGTTTAGGAGTTGAGTTTCATCTCCTCCTTCATTTTCATCTGCTTGAGGAATTTGCATAATGTCTGTTTCATCAACATCAACATCATTTTCATAAATCTCACTTGACTCAGGTTTTGGCAAAGGAATAATATCTGTTTCATCAATTCCTTGGTCATCTTCATAAGTTGCATAACCTTCTTCTACAATTCTTGACGGAATATTAACGTAGAGTTTTGGAGTAGAATTTTCATTTTGACCCAAAAGTGTAGTTTCTTCTGTTCCTTCAGGTAGAGGAATTGATGTTTGCCTATTTTTAAGAGTGAAGTCAACAATTTCGTTATCAATAACTTGTTGAACTTCTCCTTGAGCATTTCTACCGATTGTAATATTATCAGCTAAGTCGCCACTATCTTGACCATATTCCTGATTGATAATTTCGTGACTATCACTTTCATCAAGAGTTTCTGAATAATACTGAGAAACAGTTTTAGGTTTTTTAGTGTCAACAGTTTTCTTCTTGCCTTTACCAGTTTTGAAACGATAGTAATCTAACAAATCGTACTTCCATACAATGAAAGCAGATAAACCTAGTAGTAAAAATCCAAGCACCGCTACAAAAAGAGATGCTGTTTTTAAAAGTCCAATATATTCAGCCATTTCAACATCTCCTTTCTAATCAGCAAAAGCATAATCAACTGCTTGACGTGCTTTTTCTAAACTTTGTTTAATTTGATTGACCAGCTCTTGGTCTAAATCTGAATCAAAGTCATCCATCTTAATAATATCTGCCAATCTTAGCTTAACCATTTCAAGTTCTGACTCTATTACATCTCGTTTAATACCAGCATTTTTAAAGTCGTTTGCATGTAGTAAAATTTGAGCTACCAACTCTTTGTAAACGACTAGGGCAGTCTTCAAATTGTCGTCATGAGCAATATCTCCAGAAGCTAACAGAACAATATCATCCCAATAGTCGCTATAAGAAATACCTTTGTCACCTGCCTTGTTTTTCAGGTTGATTCTCATGTTGTAATCAGCGATTTGACTAAAACGTTTTGCTCTTTCAATTTGAGAAGGAGATAAATGTTCGCTTTGTTTTGCAATATCAAACCAAGGTTGAGATAATTGTTTATTGCCATCTTCACCATAGTAATAGAAGTACGCCAATCCCATATCATAGGCAAATTTGTCATAAGCTTCTTTGTTATTTTTTAGCTTGTTTTCGATTGTCTCATCACTTGATTTTCCCTTAAATCCTAGAATTTCAGTCATTTTATTAACTTCTTCTTGAGAAAATTTTCCGTCTTTTAGAAAAGCATTATTTAGCAATGCTTCATAAGCATCTACTTTCTCTGGATTTAATTTAATAGCTTCTTGATAAGCTTTAATTTGCTCAGCTTCATTAGGAAGACTTGCTGCTAGATGCAGTTGTTCTTCGTAATTTTTAGTCTGAATCGAATTAGCATAAGCGTTCAAACCAAAACTAACAACAAAAGAAAGGATTGCAGAACAAACAGTTGTATAGAACAAAGCACTTGCTTTTTTCTTACCTTTGATATAGCTAGTTTCTAGTTCTTTGTAATGTTCTAAAGCAAATTTAAGTTCTTTAGCTGTTTGGTAGCGGTCATTTGGGTTATTAGCGATACATTTTAAATAATAGATTCTAATCCTGTTGAAAGACTAGGATTCCATTCTCGGATAGGGCGGATTTCATAAGGAGGTTTATTAGGGTTTTTACCAGTTACCAAGTGATAAATAGTTGCCCCTAAATTATAAATATCTGTCCTAGCATCAGTTTGACCATCACCACCATACTGCTCAGGAGCAGCATATCCTTTTGTACCCAAAGATGTCGTATCTTCATTTTGTCCAGTTTTGTATTCTCGTGCAGTACCAAAGTCAATCAATACAATCTGACCATCTGGACGCAACATAATATTTCCTGGTTTTAGGTCTCGATAAATAATAGCTGGTTTGCGCGTGTGAAGATAATCTAAAACTGAACATAACTGAATTGCCCAATTAACAACATCTTCTTGAGGTTGTTCACCTTTTTCATCAATGATAGCTTTTAGAGTTCGTCCTTCGACATAATCCATGATAATGAGGTAGGTGTCGTTCTTTTCAAAAATATCAATGATTTGAGGCAAGTTTTCATGCTGAAGCTTTTTGAGAATTTCAATCTCAGTCATTAAGTTTTGCTTAACTAAAGCAACATCGTTTTTCTCTGTTTGGCGAACTTCTTTGATTGCCCAGTTTTTGTTGGTCTTAATGTTCATAGCCAACCAAACAGTTGACATTCCACCCTTCCCAACTTTTGCAATAACCTTATACTTTCCATCAATTAAAGAGCCTAAACGCAGTCCTTGTGAAGCATTTTGCTCAACCATCCAATTCCTCCTTTACATACTACAAGCTACTACTGTAATGTTATCTCTTTCGCCACGTTCTTTAACAACTTCTATTAAATATTGAAGGCGGTCAACTAAATCTTTTTTAAGTTCATTAACTTCTTCAATATCTTTAATATCTTCTTTTCGATTGATATACAAAGCTTGATACATTTCATCTGCTGTTAGCTGATGACGGAATCCATCGCTACAAGCAAAGAAAACATCCCCTTCTTCATAAGACCCAAAGGTGAAGTCTGGAATAGCCCTCTCACCGATACCCACGCATTGAAGAAGGACACTTCTTTGTGGATGAACTTCGGCTTCTTCAGCAGTAATTTGACCACTATCTAATAATTGCTGGACAACACTTTGGTCATGTGTTAATTGTTCAATTCCTTTTGCAGTAAGTTTATAGATTCTTGAATCTCCAACGTTTACAGTAGCATAATGATTGTTATAGAGTAAAATAGCAGTCATTGTAGTCCCACAATCCGCATAGTGTTCCCTGCCGTATTGAGAAATTTTCTCGTCAGCTTCTTCTATGCGCGGTAAAATACTATCTTTAAACGATTGGTCAGAAATACCTTCCATTAACAATTCTGGCAAATCTTCATCAAACCAACTGTTTAAAACATTTACAGCTTCGGCAGAGGCAAGCTCCCCAAAAGAAAGCCCACCCATACCGTCACATACACTAATAAAGGTAACTTCGCCAACTTCAGTCGTAGCCCTCCTGATAATCAACGAATCTTGATTTACCTCTTTTTTGATACCTACATCGGTTTTATATCCAGTTAATACCATTTAGTTACAACCTCTTGTTTCAAATTATTACTCATAGTAAGTGAAAGACACGTTCGCCAAACGAATCTTATCGCCATTATTTAATTTGCGTAACGATATGATGGCAATTGATTTCCGTTTAAGTAAGTATAGTTCTTAGATTGTAAATCTTGAACATGATACTTCCCATTAAGAACAGCAAACTCAGCGTGCGCTCTACTTACAGATGGATTTCCTTTAATGGCGTAATTAACCTTATTAACTTCTTTACCGATAATAAAACCGTGACGCAATGGAATTTGATGACCATCATCATCTCGAACCAAATATGGAGTTCTTCCTAGAATCGTAGTCTCATCTCCACCATCTTCTAACAAATCTGGTTGTCCATAACGCTGATTTGTTAAATCAATTGGTCTATCTGGACTTTCTTCTGCAAATTCAATGCCAGGAATATTTGTGTTATTCGTTCTTAAACCAGCGTGAGAAGTTTGAGCTGTCACGTCCAATCCATAATCCATTTCTTCGTATTGACCATTAGAATTTCGTTGTTGCATGACAGGCTCTTGGTAAGTTGGACGTTGAACCGCTTGTCTTTGGCTACCCAAATCAGCTTCGTCCATTCGACGCAACTCTTCAGAGAAATCTGTATCCTCTTGTGGCATAGCTACTGGCATTTTCTTGTTTGGTTTTGCTACTTTTTTGCCTTTTTTAATTTTAAGGACAATGAAAGTGACAAGACCACCTAAAAGAATAACGGCAGTTCCAATAATCAAAGGAAGTTTTAGCTTATCAAGCAAAGTGTATTCTTCTAAGCTTGAATACGCATCGTTAATTTTCTTTTCTGCGCTGTCAACTTCTGCTTGAGTTTTATCTTCGTTTTCTAAGATTTTCTTCGCTTCACCAACTGCTGACATCAATGCTTCATAACTAGCTTTTTTGTAGTCTGAACCGTTGACAGCTTCAGCTTTTTGGATAGCTTCTTCAAGAGCTTTTGTAGTGAGAGATGCACGTTCAGCATCTTTCAAAGCTTTTTCAGCTTCTTCTTTCTCTTTCGCTTCACGTTTCTTTTCAGCAGTGATACGAGTATCGAATTTTACACCATTATTATTCAAAAACGTTTGAAGTCCACCGCTAGGAACAACTGTCAAAGCATCTCCTGTGCCTGTAACCATACCAATAATGTTCCCTTTTTCATTATAAACTGGAGAACCTACTGGATTTCCTTTACTTACATCTGCTTTTAAAGCTAATGTCCCACTAGCAGCATTTGTTGCAGGTTTAACTAAAAGACCTTCTACTTCTGTAATCTCAGCTTTTTTATTTACTAAATCAGAAACTTTTAGCTTGTACTTAGTACCTTCAGTATTGGTCACATCGCCTTCTTCTTCAAAAATAGCAGGTGTTGATTGAGTTGTCTTTTCTAACGAGATTAAACCTAACCCATTTTTTTGAAGTGTTTGCTTTACAGCCAACATTTCACCATCAGAGTTTGTGACCTTAATTTTAAAATGCTTTTCAACTTCAGCCTCGTTTTTTAAGTCGATTCCAGCAGTTTTGTACGCCTCGGCTTTTTTGTCCAAAATAGTTTTGTAAAGGGAGTTTGAAGTGCTTGTGTCAGCTAAACTTTGAATTGTTAAAATTTCTTGATTGCTAACTAAGTACCCTGTACCTTTTTGCCATTCATCAAAAGAACCATCGTCAAACTCATAACCAATCTGAATACTAAACACAGAGCTGTCTGATAAGATTGCAGACTCTTTTTCAACAACTGAAGAAATTGTTTTATCTGCTTCTTTCTTTTCCCCAGCAGGTTTTTCTGCTGGTTTTTGAACTTTTTCAGTGTTTTCTTCAGCTAAAACGCTTGAATATAAAAAGGGAGTTGTTGTAGGGCGAACCTGCCAACAAAGCTAATAAAAGCAACTGCTGTCGCCCTTTTTCCTAATGTTTAACATAAATAACTTTCCTCCAAAAAGTGGTTTATTTCATATAAAAATAAGTATGCCACAAAAAACCACAAAAACGTAAAAAAATAAGAAAAAAAGAGTAAAAAAATCTCTTTTTTTACTCAATGCTAATTGTGATGAACCTTTTTTTTCCATATCAATAAAAAAATATCAATCTCATCATTCGGAAGATTCATTCGAACGTCATTTTTTTCAAGTAGTTTGTTGATATAATCATTGGCTTCAGGATTGAACATACTATGTTCAATCAATACTTCTCTAGATTTGTTTAAATTTAATACTAATTTTAAGGGGTTATAATGCGTTGCTCCTCTCAAAAATATTTGAAAGCCATACATCTATTCTTTTTGGCTTCTACTAAATCTTGTAAAAAAATCCATTGGATAGTTATTTGAATTAACCGTCCGTAAATTCATATTTTCATCTTCCTTTCTTTTTTTATAATTCGTTTTCTTTAGACGAATCACTTGTTCTAACTCTTCTAATTCTACCGTTTTTTTCTCAATTTTTTTCTAGAAAAAAATCTTGAAAAAAATAAAAAAATGAAAAATTACAATCAAAAAGCAACTTCATTTCAAATAAAGCTATTTTTTTTATAAGCTAATATTCTTCCACTAGCAAAACTAACTAAAACCAATTGGCAAAAAGAATAGCAAAGACAAAAACTAATTCGCTAAATCTTAAAAAGTTTGCTTTCTTTTTTTGAAATCAGCTTGCATCAATTTTAGAGAGGGTTGTTTTTTTCTTTCTCATCTTTTTTTCTCCAAAAAAATAAAAAGTGAATCGAATAGAAAAAAATTCCTTTTTCGACTCACAATTTCATTTTTATTCTTTCCTACTTACTAAAAAAACTACCGTTTTCAAAATGTGATACAATGTTTTCAAGGTGTGAATCTTGTGTTTCTAGAATAGTGTCTAAAAAATCTTTATCGTCAAAGAAAGAATGATAAACATCTTTGTGCAAGCTTGGAGTTGCAATAATTGTTTGGCACTCTTTTTAATAAGTCGATTGGTAAAACATCAATTACATCCCTAACAACGATTTCAATAAAACAATTATAAGCTTTGCCGAAGTTAATCATATTATTTAAAAAACTAAATAATCCATCTTCTCCAACGAAAGCATACACTTTATCCAGCGAATCAATAATTACCAAAGTTTTCTTAGGTGCTGAAACTTCGTCTAAAATTTGATAACTTTGAAGTTTGGCAAGATTTGCGTAGCGAATGACATCACTCATTAGATAGAAAAGTTTACTTCCAATCTCATCTTCTAAATTCCTATCTGTTCCTTCTAACATCATTTTAGCAACATCAATGCGCACAACATTGTCAATGTCAATGTCTCGCCTATATTTTTCTAAATTTTGTTCGAAGTCATTTTCTCTAAGTAGCAATACAGGGAAATTTTTTTCTGTTACTGTTACTTCTTCTGCTAAAAAAATACCCACAATTTTTCTCCTAATCTTCAATCAATTCTGAGAAACCATTCTCGAACAAATAACCCCAGTCTTTACGAATTTCTTCTTCAGTCAAGTTTTTAACGTCAGTATCTAGAATGTCTGCATTTGCCTTAACCATATACTGACCTTCTGCTGTTCTTACAAGTAAGTTCGGATAAACTTGTTCGTAGTTCGCAATTTTTGTGATGTAGTATTGAATTTCTAATTCTGGAATCAATGAACCTAACCAAATTTTCGCAAATTCATTTTGGTTGTTGTGAACCCAAGTAATCAGTTTTTCGTTGCCTGAAGCTTCAATCTCAGCATAAACTTCAAATACGCTCTTAGCTTTGTCTGCTTGCTCATGCCAGTTATTAAATACGCGTGGGACTTGAATTGTTTCGATTTTCATATCTTCTCCATCTTCTAATTCTAAATTTTCTTCTACATTTTCTACAACAGTTGTTTCATCAAGAGTAAAGTTCTCTTCACCATCTTCTAGAGTAAAATTCTCTTCACTGTCTTCTGATGCGCTCACTAACTCATCTTCAGCTTGAGGGTCTTCTAAAACAAATTTGCTTTCAGTTTCCTCTGATGATAATTCTGTCTTGGAAACAGCATTATCTTCATAAATTTCCTTATCTTCATAGACTTCCATTCTGCCATTTGTTTTTCCAGAGCCAGCAACGCCAAATATAAGTGTTGAGTTAGTATCTTCAGTTAAACCTATTTTATCACTGATTAAACTTCTAGGCATCTCTTTTGTTTCATCTAAACCTTCTTTGTCAGGGGTTTGTGCATAAGTAGCACTTGAACCTGCCAAATATTCCTTTTCTGGATTTGATTGTGGAATAGATGAAAAGTCTTTAGCAACTGGAATTTCAACTTCTTTAATTTCTTTATTTCCATTTGAATTTTCCAATAATTCCGCAATATTTACTTTTTTCAAAGGAGGTTCTGTTCCTTTGCTGTTTTTTTGTGATTGTGATAATTTAAAAAATCCCATATTTAATCCTTTTCGTCAATTTGTTATTTATAGTTACTACTTATTTTACCAAACATAACACTATGAGTCAAGTTGAAGAAATTATGTTTACAGAAAAAAATTGAAGCTAACGATAAAAAATGATATAATACAAAAATGGGAAGAGGATTTTCTCTCAACCCTACCTAATTCACAGTAATGTGAACATATAGCAACAGTCACGCTATATGGTTTGGCAAAACTGAAAATTGTTTCCTTGCGATAAGCCTAAGAAGCACAATATAGGAAGTTAGAGCGAAAATCTAATCATCCACTTTGGGCAGTAGTGAGAACTGCCCTGTGACTATATAAAAATAAAAACCTCTGTTAAAGAGGTTTTTTACTTTGTATTTATCTACTTGCTTAATTGTTGTTCAGGAGTTTTTTCAGGAATTTTACTCTTGTTAGAAGTTTGCTCCATCTTGTTGCGAGTAGCTTCGATTTCTGCTCGTTTCTCCCTTAATTTCTGACCATAAATCTTCGCTTTTTCAGGATTTGAACGGAGTTTGTAATCTCTGTCAGCATCCGTCCTTAATTTATTCATTGCAGATGTCCTAAAATCACCTGGAATAGCAAAGAAACCTTCGTATTCTTCTTTCTCATTATGAATGAAGTTACGAACCTCGTCGTAGAATGGAGCAGATAATTTCGTTCCTGGGTTATCCACTAGCTTAGAAGGAAGATACCGTTCAAGCGTAGGGTCTTTCCTAATTTCATCCATAAACTTAGAGGATAAACTCAAGTTGACTGCTGGGGTCAACAACTTATGCTCCTCTAAGCTATTCCACTTACCTGCCAACTCTTTCATTCTTTCTACTGCTTTAGGATGATTTTTATAAGCATTTTCTACTGCTAATACACGCTTTTTCTGCAAAAGCTTTTCTTCATACATTGCTCGGTGAGGAGCTGAGTTTTTAAACCACCTTTGATAAGCTAATGTTTTATCTAAAAAGAATTTATCTACCTTATCTTCAAGCTCTAAAAAGAAGGCGTTGTCTGGATTGTAGTTCATAGAGACATCTGGAGTCAGATACTTACCAAGGTCTGGGTCAATACTTCCATCTTCTTTAATGAAAGTCCTTGCATAAGCTCTGCTTGCTGCCTCTCTCATTTCTGGGCTACCTTCTACAATCGCAAGGATATAATCAACGTTAGATGGTTCATTCCCATTTTGTTCTTCGAACCATTTTTTAAAATCTTCACGAAAATCTGTTTGCACTTGTTCGTTTATACTCATCGTTCCGTCCCTTTCTGTTCATTATTTTTATTATTCTTAACAGCTTCTTTTTCTTCAGAGACATAAGTTTTCCATCGAGAATTAGCAATTTTGTATTCTGACAAATCACTATCAAGAATTGGGTCAATCGTTTCATCTTTAATATTTTTCAACAATTCATTAAAGAACGGACTGTTCCCTTTTGTAGTATTTACAACTTCAGACGGAATAGACATATAATTTGATTGGTCTTGAGCAACTTTGAATCCCATTTGAGACTCTAAGTCAACCATCTTATCCAATTCATGTCGTTTCAACTTATCCTTATTATTTAATTGATACCACTCATCAATCAGTTTTTGCAAATCACTATCTAATCCTTGGTTAAATGCACCAATGTGGTCTCCATCATAGTCATCAATGTCAATTGAGTTGTATTTGGTTGGGTCAAAGATATAATCTTGGTAAATATCCAAGTTCTCAGCCTCATTATTATAATCTGGGTCAAAGATTTTTTCTAATGATGCAAAAGGAGTATCATCACTAGGAGGAATATTTCCTAAGTTCATTTCATCCAAGGTTGGAGAGAAGTAAATATCTTCATCAAAGTCTTCAATCCCTATAACATCTTCTAAAACAGGAGGAGCATTTCTGTCGTCAAGCGTAAGGTTTTTGTAGTAATCTTCAATAGCTTGTTGGTCTTCTTCCATGCCACCTCTGGCATAGTATTTCATTTGTTCAGGAGTTAGTTCTTCAAATGAGTCTAATGGTTGTGGAATATCTCCGCCTTCCATGTTTCGTTCGTCTTTTAATAAAGAATCTAACTGAGCTTCGATACGAGCCAATTCTGCTTCCGCAAATTTTTCAGTGTTTTCTCGGTAAGTTTCTAATGATTTATACAAGTTTTCTTTAAATAAATCTTCTTTTGTAACTTCTTCTCCTGACAAGCGTTTTTCATCTACTGCCTCTTTTAGTTTTCTTACGTCCTCTTTTCTTTCAACTAAACGGTCAAAAAATACATTGTTTGGTTTTTCAACGTCAGTGATAGATTTTGACAATTCAGTAAAGATTTGAGGCGCAACAATAACAATATCGGCTAGTTTTTGCTGATAAGCTCTTTCAAATGATTCAGGAACTTGACCATTAAACTTAGCTTTTTCAGCATCCATTTCTTTAATAGCTCTATGCCCCCTAAACACCTTGTCGTGAACGTGGAAAAAGACATCTGGCTGGATACTTTCTGGACCATCGACTTGAGGAAGACCTTTGATTAAAACAAAGTGGTGAAAAGCTTCCTGCTCAGAGCGCGTGACTTCAGCAGGTGGCTTTTCCATCATTCGTTCTAACTTGTTCCTCATGTCAATAGGGTCAGTTTGTTTCTTTAATTGGTCATAAAAGAAAAATGTCTCTTCAGGGGTGCTATAACGATGATACTCCCCTTTAAAAACTTAGGAACGAGAGTATAATTGCGTGGGTCTCTAATGATTTCATCAATCATTTCTTGTAGTCGCTCTTGGTAATCATACAGAAGGATACCATCTGTTCGACATCTTTGGTAGTCAGCGACTAGATTTCTCATTCTGCTAAAATCTTCTTGATTATACTCTTCCCAAGTCATCTTATCAGAATCTAATAATACTTTTTTAGACATTTTATTTCCTTTCTATATTTTATTACTTATAGTATGCCATAAAAAACAAAATAAAAGAAACAGTTCCTTCAAAACTGTTCCTTTTTAGTTTTATTTCAGAATGTCTAAGCCGTGAGATTTACCAGCTACTTTTGTAGCTAAATCTTTAGTGCCTGAGAAAATAGCCATGCTTGTATCCTTGTTTTTATCTTCTTTTTGGTTAGACTTATTAAGAATACCTTGCATTTGTTTAGCACCAGGTGCGACTTTCGCAATCATTTCGTTGGTTTTTTCATTCACCAAGTTGTTCGCTTTATTTTCCAGTGGGTTATTTTTCCCAGTTGCAACATCTTTTGCAACATCCACTGCACCTTTAGCATCCAATCCTTTTTTAGCAACATTTACCGCAGCTTTTGTAACGGTCACAGCCTTTTCAACAGCAACACTCATACCAGCAGTAGGTGCTGCTAGAGCCACTGATGCTGTCTGAGTTGCTGCTTTTGTAGCTACCTTAGTAGCCACTTGTTTTGTAAGTTCTGCTGTGCCTTTTTTAAGAGCTGAGTTAATTCCTAAATGAGCATTGATTTTTCCAGCGACAGCCATTGATTTGTCAGCTTGTCCTTTGAAAAATTTCCCAACAAAGTTCTTCTTAAATAAGAAGGAGTTAGACAGCTTATTTAAAGCATTAGCTCTTGTTTCATTGAATTTAGATAATTGCTTCAAAATACCTTTAGGAGTTTTGTTTAATGCAAGTTCTCCTAGCTTGAATTTTTCTTTAATCTTACTAGTAGCTTTACCAATAGCCTGTTGTTTACCATAATTTTTAGTAAATTCAACAGCTTGCTTCCGTCGTTGTTCTTGTTGTTGAACTTGACTTGCGATAGCTCCTAAACCTTGTTGGACAATTTGTTGTCCGTTTTGTTCACTGTTCATATTTTATGACCCCTTTAATACTTTTTTCTATTACCTTCTAAGTGTAGGCGTTTTATCTACACTGCCTAAACCAATACTTTGGTTTGTTTTGTTGATAGCGTTTGATTTAGCGGTTGCTTTATTAAGAATATTATCAACACTCTTGCCTGTTTTACTAGCTTCCATGCCTTGTTTAACTTGTTTAGCATCAACTTTGCTGTTTACAAGTGAATTTTTACCTGAAGCAATAGCGTTCTTGGTATCAGCAATTTTTTCACCAGTGTCTTTTGCTTGTGCCACCATTTTTTTGTGCAAAGCAAATGCAAATTTAGTGAACATGTTAATCAGCATCTTCTTCAAGTTACCGATTTTACCGAGGTCAGCACTGTTGGCAATGCTACCACCCCAGTTTTTAATTCCATCTACAAAGTTTTGACCTGTTTGGTCAAGCCATTGTTTACCTCCAGGACTAACCAAACCAACAAGTGATGAGACACCTTTTCCAACAAGTTTAAAAGTTCCACCAATCAGTCCGCCTCCAAGCTTGACCATTCCTTTAAGTGCTTCAATTGGACCCATCTTTAAATCCTCTTTCTTCTTTTTTTATTAGCTATTAGTATATCTTAGTTTTGTAAGATATGCAATATATGCCTCATTAACGAGACATTCCTTGGCTTAAAGCAGCCATTAGTTGTCTTAAAACATTTCCTGTCAAAACATGTTCTCCTTCACGAGCTGCTTTCATAGGAGATTTCGCTACGCTTGAAACCATTTGTTGTGGCAAAATAGATGCGTGGAAGGCTGCCCCTCGAACCCCTTGTTGAATCAAGAAGTCACGACCAGCTTCTAACCCAGGTTTTTCGTAAGCACCCTTACGAGTCAACTGTTCAAACGCCAAATCTACGTCATGAGGTTGAACTTTTTGACCGTTAATATGAATAACAACATCATATTCAGGTGCATAGTTTCCTCCGCCTTTTCCGTCCCAGCCACCTTGAGAAAGAATTTTTGGCAGGTCTGACAAATCAGGGAAAGTCTCAATGAAGCGAGGGTCATTATCAATTTGCACCCTTTGCTCCATATACCCATCATCACCACGCTCAAGCAAATCATAACCTAAAGCCTCTAGCTTTTCACGGTTGATTCGTTCAGTTTCTTCAAGTCTCCTAGTCCATTCAGTTCGGAAGTTATCAACGTCATCCACTCGGACATAAGATTTTCCATCAGCCGTTCTTTGACCAGTAATGACATTATCATGGAGTAATTCAGATATTCCGAAAGGAGCGAGAACTCTTTGGAATCTTCCTGATTTATCCATTTCTTCTGTAAAGATACGACCAGTCATTACTAAATCAATCGTAATATCATTCTTACCCCTATGAGTCGCAAATCGACCACGAGGGTCAGTAAACTCAATATCCTGAATAAATTCAGGTGCGTTAGGGTTATATTTTTCAAAAATAGGGTTGTCAGGCTGACGCTCGTGTTCTTCTCTGTTTCTTGATTCGTGATAAACAGTCTTGAAACGTTCTTCATAAGCTTCATTTCCTTGCTCATCCATAGTCTTTTCAAAAGCACGACCTTTCTTAGTCAGCCTGTTAAGTGGAGATAAAATAAGTGAACCCCCACTAATTTTACCTTCAAGGTGCTGTCCGAAAGTTTTATCACGAGACATCAACAATGCCAATTCTTGCTTCATTCGACTACCATAAGTTGTCAACACTTCATTCGTATTGATATTTGTAGCTCGATTTTCAGCTTCTTTTAATAACTTTTCTAAGTCGTTTTTAATAAAAACTCCCATAATTTAATTCCTTTCTATCACAAAATAATTGCGATTAACGACTGTGGACTTTAACCACTTTAACAGATTGCTCTTGAGTTTGTCCACGTTCAGCAGTTTCTTTCTTGTGCTGTGACAAAGTTTTGACCGCTGGGTTTTGTTGGGCTACTTTCACAATTTGTGTCATTTGTTCCATATTTCTTGGACCAATATTCTTACCTAATTGCTTCAACATTCCTTCGGCAACATCAATAGGTACTTTCTGACCATTTTTCATAGCAAAGTATCTTGTCCTTGTCGTTCAAAGCGCAAGGTATCCTTCCCAATCTTAAATTCAGTAGCACGTCCTGTTTGGTGAGTCATCATAGCAGCACTTTGAACAATTCCTTTAACTTGGACATTCAATTTAGCTTCTGCAATCTTATCAGCAATACTACCTTTGGCAAGAGGAGATTTACCTTTGTTTGGAGTTTTATTCCCTCCAGCAACAGGCTGGTCTTTCATTTTTTCGGTTGTTCGAGTGATGTCTTGCCCTGTATAATTGTTTTTAGCAATAATTTCAGTATTTCTTGCTGTTATGACTTTCTTAGTATGCTGATTCTTATCTACTTCTTTTTGTTGTTGTTGAGAAGAAAGAGTTACTTTTTTAGTTGCTACTTTATCTTCTATGCTAGAAGCTCTATCTCTATTATTGCGTTGTTGATTGCGAGAAGATTTAAGAGATTGACTCTTAGATTTTTTCTCTGAGCGATTTTTTGAATTTGTTTTCTTTCGGTCATTTTTTCGTTTAGATGTCGAAAGCGAATTAGCTTTATCTAAATCATTTTCGCCAATATCTTCTCCATCTAAATCGTTATCCAAATCAAAATCATCTTCTCGCTCCCTGTCCAAATCTTCATCTTCTTTATTAGTCTTTTGAACAGTAGTTTCTTGCGCTTGCTCTGCTAATTCTAAGTTTCGTTCCAACTCTTGTTGGTATTCTTCCAAAAAGTCATTAAAGTTTAAAGGAGGTTCATCTTCTAAAGATAATTGAGGGTTGAAAAAAATGCTGCTTGTTGAGCTTGACCCTCTCCTCCTAGTTGCTGACTTTGAGCTTGTTGCATTGCTTCTTCTTGCATTTGTTGCAGATGTTCTGCTACTTTTTGCGCACCAAACTGCAATCCACCTTCTACTGTCGTAAAGGGCAATTCAATCCCACGTTTAGCAGCTCTTGTTTGTTGAACCATAATTTAGAACCCCCTTTCTATCATCTAATTATGAAAATTTATTTTTCGTTCCAAAGATACTCTCTTTAGCTAGTTGAGCGCGTATTTTAACTTCTTCACTCGCTTCTTGACCAGCTTCTTTCTTTAAGACTGAACCTGCATCAATTATAGTTTTACCTTGAACGGTAGTTTGTTTAATTCCTAGCTTTTTCTTTGCCTCTTCAGTTTCTCTTTTATCATGTGTCCCATTTTCTTTATCTAGCATAATCACTGCATTTTCAACAGCTTTTCTTGCTTGTAAAAGACATTCTGGGTAAAATTTGATAATAACAGCGCGTGCAACATCTAAGCTAACTTCTTTATTTTGATAGGAATAAGTCATTGTTGACCTACCTGGAATTAAAAGGAATTGGTTATTAAGACCGTTATAATAAAATGTAAATGAAATAGCTCTACCAATATATTCGCATTGGTCTGATAATAAAGCTAATTGAAGAACAGGGGCGTATTTTTTAAATAAATCCAAGCTCATCAATTTTTCAACTAAACTTTGTTTAAAGTTTTCTTTGTTCTTTTGAATCGTTGTTTTCGCTTTAAATTCATCTTTCGGTTCTAACTCGTTGTTGATAAACATCCCATCTTTTGTGAAAGTTACTTTCATTTTAAGATTTGGGTTTCCTTTTTTGGAGACATAAAACGATAAAGAACCTAAATCTTCAGCAATATCTACAATTGTGTTGTAGTAATTTGTATAATATTTTTGGTTCGTCCTGTTTTTGAAGTAAAAAGTCCTTTATTTTTCACGAATATTTCTTTTTACCATTTCTATTTGGAAAAATTCATTTTTTTGTTTCCTCCTTCTATACTAATTAGTATGCCATAAATTTCAAAAATAAAAAAATAATTTCTCAAAAAAACAAAGTTTATAAAAAAACTTTGTTTTTATTGAACAGCATAAAATCCATCATCAGCATTGTCTGCTGAAGTAGATGAGAATTTGATAACTTCATCGTTAAATACTTCGATACCGATATTAGTAATATTATCAAAGTCGCTGACATCATTATAATTATCAACTACTTCAGCGTTTTCAGAAACAACTTTTTCGTTAAACTCTTCAGGGTGTTCTTCGATATTTTTAGCGTCTTCGACAACTGGATTGCCGTCTGCATCGACATTGTTTTGAAGCTCTTCTGCACGGTCAGCTTTTTCTTGTTCATATTCCTTTTGAATATCTTGCTCTTCTTTAGTTGGGTCTTCTACTTCCCCATGCTCCTCTTCTGGAGTATAAAGATATTCATCATCGTAATTGGAATCGTTACGACGCAGGTAGTCGATTTTTTCAGGATTGAAATAATAAGGTTTTAGACTCTTTAACAAAGGATATTCAGGATGGTCTGTTGTTTTGTATTTCTTACCTTTGTAAGCATACATAGATTTCAATAGAACAATACAGTCACCTTCATCCATCGTCCTCAATTGAGAAGCGGCAAATAATTCAACCCCTTGTCTGTTAATAGACATAGAACCAGACTTACCAAAAGAGGCGTTCATAACGGCACGAGTTTCTTTACCCAGAACTTCTGAAATCCATTTAGTAGTTTCTGTATCAACACCACCCCCAAGGTAAATCGTACAGTCACAGTTACCTGAAATTTCTGACCAGTTGTCTTTATATAAGTTCTTCATCTGAGATAAAGATTGCAAGATAATAGATACCGAAATCTCGTACTTACGAATGGTTGCTACTTTTTGTTCAAACTCAGGGATTTTACCAATGTTGGCAAACTCATCCAGCAACAGACGTAAGTGAATTGGAAGGCGTTGACCGTGGTTTGATTGACTAGCATTTGCTTTAACACCACCTTGCCTCAATAGATACAAAGCACGGAGAGCTAATTCTTCTGTTCCTCTGTAAAACACTAATTCATCAGCTTGAGTCCTTAACTCCCACCATTCAAATTGTCTGTTATACTGAATCCTTCCCTCACATGCTCTTTGGAAGAACTCTTGAGCTTCAGCAGCTTTTTCGAGAGATTCTTCTTCAGAACCAGCTCTAAAAGTCTTAACTAGCTGACCTTCTCCGTCAACAATCAACTGAGAAAATTCTGCTGTGTTCTCACAATAATCATATACACGTTGGAAGAGTTGTGAGTACATCAATGATGCCAAGAAGTTGAAGGTCTTATCCCCTGTTGGCAAGATGATAAACAAACCAGTTTTTTCATCACCAATACGGTCTAGTGCAATATCGTCTGTGTCTGTAAGCAATGCAACGTCACTAAGAGAGAAAGCTTGCAGACGCACACCACACGAAATCAAGATACCTTTCAACGTCTTACCAGCACCCATCTTAAACAGTCCGTACTGTTTTGCTGCAAAGATTCTGGGTCAGTTTCAGCAATCTCATCAAAGATATAATCCAGTGGAGATTTAGAAGACGAGTCATTTTCATCAATATCTGCCGCAAGCATCAAACGCATAACGTTTGAAAAGTTCTGTTGCTGAGGCTCTGTGTAGTGATGCAAATAAGCAATCAAGGCGTTTAGCAAAGCCGTTTCTGATTTCTCCCAGAAAGGGTCTCCCCCTTGTTTGTCAGGCGGATTAGTATTTGAAATCAAGGTTGTTACGAGAATTTCAATATCCTTATCTGAGTGGATATAATTAAATGGATTATAATGCGAACTTTTCTCCATGTGAGAGATGTTAAAACATTTAATTTTATATCCGTAATACTCAAGGAATGGAGCATACTCTTTATAAAGACCACCTGAAGGGTCAGTAATTGCATAAGAGCAGTTAGCTTGTAGAAGATTTGGTCCTACAAAGTTAAATGATTTACCAGAACCAGAACCACCGATGATAAACACATTCATGTTTCTTCGGATAGCTGAGTTGTTCATAGACATAAACAAATCTTGAGAAAAAATCATGTTATTTTTCCCTGATTTATCTGTCGAGCCAAACGGTTCTGTGAACTTTTTATTGTAATCATCTAAGTCTGTCAACCACTTCGCATCCCCTTGAACTGTATCAGGGTCATAGTGTCTTTGCAGGTAACGTATAATCATATTTAAAATAGTGAAAAACGCAAATGCAAAGGTGATTAACGTCGTTAGCCCAAACCAGCCCCTTGGAAGAGGGAAGATACCAAAAGGATTTAAGAAAATATCGAAAAATCCTGAAGAAACCCACTCAACACCTGAACCAGTAGGATTTTCACGTTTCATGTGAAGATAATGGATAACCCATAAAACTAAGAATAAGTAAAGTGCTGGCAGGATAATGTACCAACGTTTTGTGAACTTGTCCATCCATTTTTCGATGAGCTTACTCATTCCTTTTACTTTACTTTCAAGTAATTTATTCAATAGCTACACCCCCTAACGTCCATCATCTCGCCCAACTGCGCGTGTTGGCATATTAGGTTCTGGAGTGCGGTCTTGACTAAATCTAGCAATTTCCTGTTCAACATTGCGAACTTTTGGAGGTCCAACAGGTCTGTCATAGACTTCGATATTTTGTAGTTTATCAATTGCAGGAGTTATTACTTGCATGTTTAAACCATATCTAAATGCAACATCCATCAATTCTTTAATGTCGTCTCGTTGATAACCAAGAGGGACACGACCATCTTTAACGCCTACAAGAACTTTCCCTGCTTCAGCTTGGTAGTGAATTAGTTTTTTCGCCCACTTATTCCCCTTGACAAAAGTAGCATCCCCCCTAACCTTGTTAGCAACAATTCGAGAAACTTCTTCCATCAAGTGTTTTTCGCCAGCAATTTGATTGACTCTTTGCTTTCTTTTTTTATCTTTAAAGTGAGCAATAACATCTGACAAGCGATATAAAACCTTTCGTTTTGTGATATTGGCTAGGGCAGAATTTAATCTTTTCTCAAAGTCAGCGTCATCAAAACTAATTTTAGTATCTACTTCTAAAAAGATTTCATCTCCAATTTCTTCAGCATGTCCCACTTCAAAACCTTGGTCTATCCTTTTAACAAATTTGTTTTCATTTCCGACAACCCAAACAGGGTCTTTCGTTGAACCTGATTGGTCTGGAAAACCTTTAGCTTTAGATGCTCTAAAATGAGCTGTGTCAGATGAAAATTCATTCATCTCAGCCTGAACATTTCCGTTAAACAAAACGACTGATTCTGCTAATAAAGACGCAAAGTTTTGCCCCTTCACCATAGGAGAACCCATGATAGCTGTATGTCCATGAACTGTTAATAGATAAGTACCATCTTGCATCTTATCTACGCCAATAGTTTCTCCTGGTAAGATTTGATTACACCTTTCAGTGAGATAAATCATTTGTTCTTTTGTAATATCTCCAATTGCAATCATTTCCTTATTTGGGATACGTTTTTTGAGGTAAACTTGCGAAGCTTCTTTTCCTGACGTAATCCTACAATAATGAGCCGAACTTTTTAGCAATTGGTTTGCAATCTTCCTTTGTTTTTCATTGTCTTTACTACGAATCAGAAAACCCTTATTCCCTGTAATTTCCTGAATTAAAATAAAGGGGATTGCATTTGAGCGTAAAGCATCAATCATTTGTTCTACCATGTCCCCACGGCAAGTAAATGAACTAATGCTTCCGCCTTTTTCTAACCATTTTCTAATAGCATCGGCTGCTGGATATTTCTTATGTGTTTTTAAGTAATGATTTAATCGCTTTAAAAAGCTTTCAACAACTTGTTGAGGGTCTTTTATTACTTTTAAATCATCGCTCTTATCAAAGATTTCTTCGAAAACTTTGTTAGAAACTTTAAAAGCCATTACAATTCCTTCCCATAAAATTTTATATAAATATAGTATGCCACAAATTTCCCTGTTTTTTTATAAAAAGCAAGAAAAAAAGACCAAAAAGGTCTTTTTTTATTGTTTTTTTCTGTTTCTTCCTGAACTTCTTTTTGATAAACTTTCCAAATCATGCTCAAGGCAGATACCAATTTTGGAGGCATTTCTGAGTTGTTGAAAGATGGTTTTAGTACACCATAAAACTTCATGAATGGGTAATAATCTAAGTCTGATAAAAATTCGTCAAATTCATTCGGATTATAATGAGATAACAAATCTTTAAATTGTTCATAACGAACTTTTTGAAGATGAATTTTTTTCCAAAATATCAAACCAATTTTTCCTTATAGGTTCAAAATGAGCATCTGGAATGATTCTTACATATTTTGTAAAAATCTCTTCCAAATACGCCTTCATTTCAGCAACCCCATCTAAAGAACTTTGATAAACATCTTTATAGTAAATTAGATAAGGCAAATATTTTTTTCCATCTTCTTTTCGATTTCGCTAGTCTTTAACAAGAAAAACAGTTGGGAAGTCATGTTTACCATTGTAAAAAAATTTAAAGAAAACTTACTTTTTCCTTCAGCTTTTTGCTTGTCAATTTCTTTAGCTACTTCGACATAATGATTATAATCTTCTTCTTTTTAAAGTTATTTTTATTTCTTTTTCTCACGCTTTATAAACTAACCTTTCTAAACAGACATATTCTTGAACACAATGTAGTTAATAATTTTTTTAATTTGGCTATCCGACTCTACTCTCCAAAATTCTGGAGCGTATTTGTATTCACCAACAAAAAAGATACAAGTAGAATTATCATCCAATTGTCTTTCTACCAATTTTGAATTGATAAAATTGCGAATCGTCTTTTCTCCAGCCATCACTTTATAGTCTTTACCATTAGTTCTATATCGCTCTTCTTTTTCTCGCTGAGAAATATAATCCATTGTTTTACTTACTAAAACTTCTAAAATAGTCTCTTTCGTCTTTGGAATTTCCAACACAACTTGTTTTGCCATCATTTACTTATCCCTCAACATTTTCAGAAGAATCTTCTTCCCTTTTTTCTCGCATTAGTTTTACTAATTCTTTTTCATCTTTGACACCCATAAACCTTAATACATCTGTTTGCAAGTCTTTTAAATTAAAACCTTCTAAACAATCGCTGTGCCAAGATTTTGCATAAACATCATAGTAAGTAGATGATTTAGGATAAGTATGAACATAGATACGTTCATTTTTATGAGAATAATATTGGTAATGACAACCATATACTTTAAATCTAAATTTTGCTGGTTCATCAGCGTCGTAATACATCGGTAACAACAATTCCGCTACACGTTCAGTTGCAATTACGTCATCAATGGATGTGTGAAAGCTTAATCCAAAGTCAGCACCTAATTCTTTAGCTGCATTTTCTAGCGTTGAAGATTTCAAATTCATCTTTTCTTGAACCATGCGAAGAACATCTAGTTCTGCTTCTGGTTTCAGCTCTACACCACAAGAGCGCAACCACAATAATTGCATAAATTTATCGTCAAAATTTAAGATATTGTATCCAGCTAAAATTGGATTATCACCAAAGAAAGGACGGATAATTTTTTCATGGGTGTCCCATTCATCCATTTCGTCTTTAACTTTTTCGTTTGTAATACCATTAACTTTTGAAGCTTCTTCTGGAATTGGAAGGCAAGGGTTGATAAAAACATCTAACCTATCTATTTCCTTGAATAAGCTATCCTCGTATTTGTACTTGATAGCAGACAAAGATAATATCTTACTTGTCTTACTTTTAAGTCCAGTTGTCTCTACGTCATAAAAAATAATATGCCAACCTTTCACCAACAAGTCCATAACTTTATCGACTTCTTCTTTATAAGGTCTGCTTGATAAACGAGCCATTTTATCCTCCGTTTTTTCTTTATAAAACTATCTTATTATAACACAAATTAGTGGTATTGTCAATATAAAAGAGGGGTTTTCCCCTCTCTTACGTTTTGCTAAAAACAAATCGAGATTCACGTTTTTCGAAGTCAACTGCAACTCTTGCTGTAAAGCTTCCTCCGTCTTTTTTCTTCATAACACGTTCTTCTGTCATGTGTTTTGTAAAGAAATCATCAATCTCTTTTTTATTCATGCGAACTTGACCAGGAATTGTCCATAACTTAAATCCACATGCTTGATTCGAGCAATTCATCATCGCTCCATTTTGAGTCATTTTATTTTGACAGATTGGACAGTCGTAGCTAGTAGTAACTTCTTCTTGGATGTATTTCAAAGAGATTTTCCTACTGTCATAATCTAATACTTTGATAGCTGAGTAAGGTTCGTTTATTTTACTTAATAAACCTGTTCGGACATTTGTTTTACCAGCAGTCAGCAAATTCTCAATGTCTTCATCCGTCATCAATTCATCACCAATATCTCTATAAAAGGCAAAATTACAACTTTCACAGAAGATTTGGGTATCTTTACGTTTCATTGCTGTTGAGCAATAAGGGCAAGAAAAATCTGTTGGGACTACTTCTTTAGAAATTAAAGCTTTTTCCCCACCTGAAATAGCTCCTGAGCGAACTTGCTCTAACATCTTCCTTAATTTTTCATCAGGAATTTCTTTTTTATACATAGATGAATACATTTCAAAGCTACAAGAGTGGTCTTCAAAACCAGAACAGATATATTTATTATCTGTTTTCATCAATGGTTTCATACACACTGGACAAACATATCCAGATTGAGCCATTGGTTTTTTCTGCTTGATTCGTTTTTCTGCCTTATCTACATACAAAACAGCATTGTAGGTTGATTTCTTCTTACCAGTTTGGTCATAATACACTAAGTTTTTAATTTCGCGAGTATCTTCACCCTTAATAAGTAAATCAATATCTTCTTGTTTTAGAACAACATCCCCTGTTACTTTACCTAGATAAAATTGACAAGTTTTGTCACTATATCCTTCGCAGATATAAGCATTGTCCCCTTCAAACAATCGCTTCCCACAAGCTGGGCAGGGGGCTTCCATAACCACATAGTGATTTTTAACAGTTTCTATTGTTCCATGTTCATTTAAGCGAACCCTTTGTTTATATTTTTGCTTTCGCTTCGTCCCTTTCTTCTGGAAAACAGCATCGAAAACTAAATCTTCACCTTGTTGGAGCTGTTTAAACTCCTCTTTAGTGATAGAATGTCCACCTACATTCCTGAAACCACCTGACATACAGTTGTTTTCTTTGTAGCCAGTACAGTAAAAACTCTTTTCTGTTTGGATAATGTCTCCACCACACTTAGTACATTTACTGATAACTTCTTTAGAGAAATTAGAGGCTACCGCAGTCATATTACTATTTTTGATTTCTAAAATCATAGCATTAACAAAAGCTTGAATTTCTTTTTCAAAGTCTTCAAAACTACGACTGCCTTCAATAATTTCTTCCAAAGCGATTTCCCAACTACCTGTTGTGTCAACTTCGAGCAAGGAGAAGTTGATAGCTGATAGGTTCTTATAAATCGTCATCCCTGCTTCAGTAGGACATAAAACTTGGTTCTTTCCTTCTTTTTTCAAAGCAACTTGCTTATCAACAAAGATAAGTGTTTTAATCGCTTCTGACAAAGTAGCAGGAGTTCCGATTTTCAAGTTCTTCAACTTATTTTTAAGACTTTTATCGTCTAAATCTTTCGTTGGGTTTTCACACCATTCTGTCAACGTACCTGACGTGTAGCGTTTTGGACATTGACTTGTTTTTGTAGGTACTCCAAAATCTTTAACAACAACTACATCCCCTTCTTTCAAATCTGGGACTTCAATATCATTGATAGCTCGCCCATACAACTCTGTCCATCCTTTTGACACCAAAGTCTTTCCTTTTGATGTAAAGGTCTTGGTGTTGTCAATCGTAACTACTAAATCAACCTTGTTTTGAACTAAAGGAGGAAGAAAGGCTGCTAAGTAACGCTCTGCAACTAAGATATAAATATTTTTTTGTTCTTCTGTAAGCGTACTAATATCAGCTTTTTTACTAGTCGGAACAATAGCAGAGTGTCCACTATTGCTAACAGCTTTGTCGTTTATCCATTTTTTAGTTGATTTTACTCGCTGAATAGCTTGAGTATTAACTTGTTTTAAAAATGGAACGAGATGTGGAACTGCAACTAATGATTTCAAGTAAACATCTAAAGTTTCTGTACTATCCAAATATTCACAAGTAGAACGCGGATAAGTCAAAAGACCAGCTTCATATAAACTTTGTGCAATGTCTTTTGTTTTATCAGTGTTATATCCAAAACGCTTTTCTGATTCAGACTGAAGTGTTGAAAGCTTAAAGAAATTATTGGCAAAAGTTTGTACTTGTTTCTCAGTTTTTTGAGTAACAACCCCTTCTTTAGAAGTAGTTGAAATAAATTCTTCTGCTTCTTCTTTGGTCTTAAACCAAACTAAACCAGTAGATTGTTCTTTATCATCTTCTGCATCTGTCTCATTTGTTTCATTAACATCTGCTTGATTAAACAATTTTCCTGAGAACCCAATAATATAATTAGCTTCTACTCCATAGACTGTCTCAGGTTTGAAGTTTAGGATTGCTAATTCCCTACGACAGATAGTTGCCAACAAAGTAGTTTTTACTCGACCAACAGGAACGCGAGATGTCATCTTAATAGATGTTGCGCGTGAACCGTTCATCCCAACTAAATAATCGGCATGTTGTCTTGCTTTTCCTGCTTTTAGCGTATTTTGGAAAAAATCTTCGTCGTTACTTCTAAGATTTTGAAGAGTTGGTAAGATTTTTTCTTCTGTCAAAGCATTTTGCCAGTAGCGCATAACAGGTAGTTTGTTCCCTAATTTTTCAAGAACAATATCAATCAATAACTGTCCTTCTCTATCAGGGTCTCCAATATGAAGAACGAAGTCATAATTGCCACTATTTAAGCGCTTTTTGATATTATCAAAGCGCTCTTGAGAAGTTGGAAATCTTCTAGTCTCATCTTTTTTCTTACCTTTACTACTAACTTCTTCTTGAGTAACTGCATATTGCCATCCATGAAGAGATTGTTCTGTTATTGGCAGATTATCCCAAGACCATGTTTTATACTCTTCGTTCGCTTCATCTGGATGTAGAAGTCTTAACAAATGACCTCTTTGAGCAACAAAGTCCAATTCGTAAGGGATGTCTTTTTTATGTTTTTTGTAAACACTTCCGATTGCTTCTACAATTTTAGGTTTTTCACAGATAGCTAAACCTCTTTTACCTCTTACATCAAATCCAATCATTAAATTTTTTTCTCCTTATATGTTTACACTGGTGAGTTCATGATAGATAATTCTTCAAAAACATCTTCGTTTTTGACTGTGAATTTTTTATCTGTTTCTTTAGGGGAGATAATAGTTTCCTCATTCCCCACTTCAAATGTAGCTTCAAAGACCTTACCAGTATCTTTGTCTTTATAAATAGCAACTTTATTTTCAACTTTGACTAACTCGAATTTATCATGGAGCTTTATTGCTGGAGTTTGACGAGCTTGATAAGTCAAGTATCCTCCACTAAAAATGGTGATTAAAGCAACTAACTCCAAAAACAACTGAGAAAATTTTTCCCACTTTTCAACCTTGTGACTTAGCACCTCAATCAACAAAATAGTTGAAATGATGAGACCTGTAAATAACAGACTCCATCCAATTACTGTCAAAAAAAATGTTTTTACGTCATTGGAATAACCAAGCCAACGCATTAACTCTGCCATATCAGCTCTCCTTCATATTTTTATATCGGCTGTGCAGGAGTCGAACCTACCTATGATTTTATGATTATATCATATTCCATCTTTAACAGCCTTGGAAAACTATCCGAAAATTGATTCTTGTTCACTATCTACTAAGATAGCTATTTGTCTTATAGTTTCTGTCAATACAGATACAACAATAATTAACGAAGTTCCTGAAAAAGCAATTTTTGCATCAAATAATCCTGAAACAATCATTGGTATCGTACAGATAATAGCTAAGAAGATAACCCCTATCAAAATCAAAGGTTTCGATATGTTTAACAAATAATCTTCCGTATCCTTTCCTGGTCTCACATTAGGAATCGTTGTTGAATTTCTTTTGAAATTATTTGCAATCTCTGCTGGGTTGAATGACATTTCAGTGTAGTAATAAGCAAAGAATACCAATAAAGCAAGATAAAGGAAATAGCCAATTGTTTGTTTCCAAGATGATAAAACAAACCAGTTGTCTTGAATCGTTGCTAAATATAGACTTTCCATTTACCAGTAAGTTCAATCCCTGATAAAGAAACAACTATGGCTGGGAGAGATAGCATTGTGGACGCAAAGATGACAGGCATGATGCTACTTGTGTTCATTTTTAAAGGAATGTAACTGTCAGAGTTTTTTCTACCTCTTAGTTTTCCTCCATATTGAATCGGAATTTTTCTTGTAGCTTCATTTCCGATAATTGTTAGTATGATAGTCGTAACCACAACAGAAAGAATAATAACTGTCGCAAATATAGCTGTGTAAATATCTTTTCCTGAAATAAATTTTTGATACAAAGAACTAATATCATTAGGGATTTTCGATAAAACATTGACTAATAAAATCAATGATAATCCATTTCCAATTCCGTTTCTTGTTATTAAATTAGACAACCATAACAAAATTGAATATCCAGCCATCAACGATACAAGGATAGTGGTGAGTGGAAGCCATCCACCAATTACGAAGTGAGCTTTCCGATAAGCTAGGGCAATAAACAAGGATTGAAAGAAAGCTAGTCCAAAACTAATATTTTGTGTATATCTGGACAAAAGTTTCTTTCCTAACTCTCCTTCTCTTTGTAAAGCTTCAAGAGACGGAAAGATAATTGCTAATAACTGAATAATAATAGACGCTGTAATGTAAGGGACTATGCTGAGAGAAAACACTGAGAAGTTTTCTATTCCCCCACCACTAATAGATGTATAAAAAGATAAGGCTGGATTTGAGAAGATTTTTCTTAGATACCCAACATTAACCCAAGGAATCGTAATTTGAGTTAAAATTCTCACTAAAAATAATATAGCTAAAGTAAAACAAATTTTCTTTAATGTTTCTCTATTTTTTTAAATAGTTTCTTTATTTTATTCTCTTTTTTCATAAAATTATTTTAACACATAACTTCAATGTATGTCAATTGATTTTCTTCTTACTTTTTGATATACTGGGAACGAAAACAAATAGAAATGAGCTTGATTTATGGATGTCCTTCACTTTACTCTCTTATCCACTTTGATTGTTTTAAGCATTTGTTTAACCTACTTTGTCTGGAAAAAGGATTTGCAACAAACCTCTTCCATCGTTAAGCAAAAAAGAAAGCTTACACCACATGATTGGACGGTTGGGGTTTTATCATTAGTTTTTATCCTTACATTATTAACTCTTCAACTAATAAAATAGAGCTACCTATCAGTAGCTCTATTCTTTTTTATCTTTTTCTAACGTTGAGTTTTTCTCATCTTCGGTTTTATTTTTATCACTAGAAGAAGTAGGTTCATCTTTTACCTCTTCCTTCTTCTCTTCTTTAGGAGTTTCTTTTGGCTCTTCACTTGGCTTTTCTTCTACTGAAGGTTTTTCAGTAGTTGCTTCTTCTTTCGTGGGAGCTTCAGCAGGCTTCTCTGTTGAGCTTGGCGCTGGTGTATTATTACTTGGTTGTGCTGGAGTCGAAGTTGAACCTGCTTCTTGATTTGAAGATGAGCTGTTTCTTCTGTTTGATGAATTTGATGAGTTCCTAGATTGAGAATTAGCTGGTTGAGGATTGCTTTCTGCTTCTTCTTTTTTTGTTTCAGAAGTGCTTGTTTCAGCTTTTTTCTCAATTTCTTCTTTTTTCGATTCACTACCTTTATTTTGATTTTCTACTTTTTTCTCAGTCTTTCTAGGAAGTTGAGAAATATCTTTTTGAGGAGCTTCTTGAGCCGTAGAACCATTTAAAGCAAGAAAGATGCCTAAAATAACAACAGATAAGAAAATTAAGAAATACAATAAGTAATACAATTTATTTTTTTTCTTCTTGTTTTTCTTGTTTTTAGGAGATTTGCTTCTTTTAGGAACTACTGTTTCATCAGCAACTTTTTCTTCACCTTCTAGCAACGGTATTTCATACCCTTGCTCGCCATCAAGGAATTTCTCCCCTAGTGTGTAAAAGTTCTCTTTTTTTAGTAAAACTACTTCTTTAGGTAAGTATTCGTTGAAGTGAGCGTATTCAACAATGTTTCTTAATACAATAATTTCTACATCATCTGGATAGACTCCGTTTAAAAAGTCCTCCCAGTTTCCACCCTCGAAAGAATTTAATAAGTCTGGGTGTTTTTCGACTAATGATTTGATAATACTATCTACTATCAATGAAAGTTCTCCTTTTTCTTTTTTATCTCTACATAGGATATCATAGTGTTATGTGACTTGTCAATCGAAAAAAATTACCAAAAATTTAATTATTTTTTTTAAAAAAAGTTAGTTTTTTTATATAAAACTATTGACAATACCACAAATTTGTGTTATACTTATAGTATCTTAAATAAAGAAATTAAGAAAGTAAAAAAACAGAGGTAAAAAAATATGTCTAAAAAAATACAATTACAAAAACTGCATCACTAACAGCTCTTGCGGCTGCTGTCGCTGGGGGAACTGGGGCTGTTTCTGCAAATGAAACAACTACTCCAGTAACTCCTGTTGATTCTCCTGATGTAACATCAGAGACTTCTGAGCAACACGTTGCTCCTACAACAGCCATCACTCAAGTTGAGGGTGTTGAGGTTTCAAACGGAACTGCTCTTGTGACCAAAACTCCAACTGAAGAAGTTGTTGGACAAGCAAAAGAAATTAAAGACCAAGCTGACCAAGCTGTTGAAGCTCAAACTCCTGTTGTTGAAGATGCTAAGAAGCATGAAACTACAACTGGTGAGGCAGAGGCTAGTGCTAAACAAGCGCTTGAACAAGCTGAACAAAAGAAAAAGGCTGCAACTCCTGAAGCAATCGAAGGAACAAAAAAAGCGATTGACACTTCTAAGAAAGAAGTGACAACGCACACAGAAGAAATTGATTCTTTGAAAGAACAACAAGACCAAGTGCAAGGAAAGAAAGATGCACAAGAAACTGTTGTTAAAGATGCTACGGATGCGACTCAAAAGCAAGCTGGAAAAGTTGCTGGTGCAGAAAAGAAAGTTCAGAACGCTCAAAATGTTTTGAATGGAACTGGCGCTGACAAGGTTATCAAAGAAGAAAAAGATGCCAAGAAAGACCTAGAAGCTAAAAAAGCTATCATGAAAGATGCGAAGAAAGCTCTTGGACAATCACAAGATGCGGATGCGAAAAAAGCTCGTAAGTTGAGCGATGCAAAAGAGCTTGAAGCAGGGCAAAAGAATACTTTTGACCAAGCGACTGATGCTCTTTCAAATGCAACGCAAGCTCACAATGAAGCCACATCTAAACGCAATGTTGCTCAACAAAACAAGGATAACGCCCAAGCTGTTTTGGATGGAACTGGTACAACAGCTATCCTAGATGAGCGTAAAAATGCACAATCTGATTTAGCTACTAAAGAAGCAACTCTTCAAGATGCTACTAAAACTTTAGATGATGCTAAGAAGACTGATGCTAAAAAGGCAGAGGATATTGCTGGGTTAAAAAAATCCGAGGAAGATGCTGAACGTACAAGTGCTTCTACCGCTAAAACACTTCAAGATGCGACTGATGAAGCAAATGAAGCTTCTTCTAAATTTGGAGTTGCTAAACAAAACAAAGATAATGCGCAAGCTGTTCTTGACGGAACTAGCACAAAAGCTATCTATAAAGAGCGTGATGATGCAACATCTGACTTAGCAACTAAAGAATCAACATTTGAAGATGCGACTACAAACTTGGACGATGCTAAACGTGCGGATGCTAAACGTGCAGAAAAAATTGCTGAGGCTACAACTAAGCTAAACCAAACTACTGCTACATTGAAACAAGCAGAAAGTGACCTGCTTGATGCTCAAACTGCCGCAAACCAAGCTTCTGACGACTTGAAGAATAAGAAAAAAGCTGAAAAGACAGCTCAAGAAACTCTAAATGCTTCTAAAGGGAAAAGTTGCTGGCGTTACAAAAGAGCGTAACGATGCTAAAAGCTGACCTAAAAGCTAAAGAAGCAACTCTTACAAGTGCGACTGGTACTTTGGCAGATGCTAAACGTGCAGATGCTCAAAAAGCAGAACAACTTGATTTGTTAGATGAAGCGAAAGCTCAGGCTGAAGGTGAAGAGTCTAAGACTGCAACTACTTTGACTAAAGCTCAAGGTGGTGCAAACCTTGCTTCAACTAAACTTCAAAAAGCTACTGATGATGAAGAAGAGGCGAAAGATAGTCTTGCCTCATCTGAAAGTCGCTTGGAAGGTGTTACAACTGAATATGATGATGCTAAAGCTGACTTAGCAACTAAGCAATCTAAAAAAGAGGATGCTGAACGCAAGTTAGAGATTGCGAAAAATACAGATGCTCAAAAACGCTCTGACATCCAAGACTTGAAGACTCTAAAAGGTCAACAAGAAGATACTAAGCGCGCAACTGCTCAAGAATTGTCTAGTGCAACAACTGCCGCTGAAAATGCTGAAAACGCTAAGAAAGAAGCAGATAAAGCTGTTGATACCCTTGAGAAACAAATCGCTGCTATCAAAAACTTGACCATTCCTCAATTGCCACAAAATGTCATTGCGGCTTATAAGACTTACTTGAATGATGCTAGTGAAGCAAATAAACACGCTTTGAACAACGCTATTCAAGCATGGTACAAGGGTGGCAAGTATGATTTTGGCACTCGTCAATTCGAATGGTCTGATAGCTTACAAACAACTGTCTTTAAAGGTTGGGCAAACAAAAACATTGTTCTGCCAATTGATGATACAGTTGTAAATCTTGACAATCCAACAGACGAACAAATCAAAGCTTTGAGTCACTACTACGTTCTTCTTGCAAACAATCTCCAAGACCAAGTTTGGGGAACGCACAACTTTGTTGTCACCAAAGAGTCCATTCAAGGCATTAAGAAGATTACTCAAAAATTATGCTAAAGAAAAATAAACCATACAATAGCGGACATAGCGACACCGCTTTTAAATAACCACGGAGTAGATGGTATTCGTTTTAATGGCGAAGTAATGAACTATACAAATACATTAAGTAGCACTTCTCCTTTAGAAAAAGCGATTGATACTGAAAAAACTCATAAAGCCACTATGTCTCAACTTTACCGTGAGGTTTATGACTCAGTAATCGCCTTTATGACCAATGATATTCATGCCAATTTTGGACACATGAAAGGAATGGTAGGACGAACCAAACCAGGAACTCCTAATGCTGTTGGAGGCAATATCAGCTATACTGCAAATAATGTTGGGCGCATGCACTTCGTCCGTTTTGCAGGAAAAGATGCTCGTACTATTATCTCACGAGACCCAAAAACTGGTCAAAAAACAGAAACGTATGTGGATGAATACTTTGATAATGGTATCGCAAAACCACTTCCAACTCCATTTGACACCAGCAAGATGGAACAAGACTTGGCACAAGCTAAGAAAACTCAAGTTTCTGCTCTTGCCACTCACAACAACGCTCAACGTCGTTTAAGTGCTGCTAAACGTGCAGATGAAACTGCAAAATCTAATCTAGAAACTACTACAAGTCGTCTTAACACCTTATTGAATACACAAGACTTGACACCTAATGCAGAACGTGTTCTTAATACTGCTAAGTCAGAATTAAGCCAAGCTGAATTGCGTAATACAAACGCAAGCACTGCCTATGCAAATCTTACAAAAGAGATTAACAACAAACGTGCTACTTACAAAGAAGCAGAAAAAGCTTTATCTAAAGCAACTATCGCAAACAAAGTTGCACAAGAAAGTCTTGAAAAAGCAACGACTGAACATAACAATGCAGTTGATAAGCTAAATAGTATTAAAGATGCTATCAAACGCACCAAAGCCATTAAGGATTTGACTCCTGATGCACAAGCTAAGTTCAATACTGCACAGACAGAACATCAAGCCGCTGAAAAACGACTTGCAAGAGCTGAGAAAGCCTTGACTTACCTTAACAACGAGATTAAGACAAACAGTGAAGCTCTCGACACAGCTAAGTCAGAATTGCGCCAAGCAGAACAAACTGACAAGGATGCACAAGCGACTCTCAAAGAAGCAACTTCTGTTAAGAACAATGCTTCTAAAGCACTTGATGCCGCAAAAGATGCTCTTTACAAAGGAAATGCGATTAAAGAGTTGACTCCTGAAGCTCAAGCTACATTTGACCAAGCAGAACTAGCCTACAACACAGCTAAGACTCGTTTGGAAAATGCAGAAACTGCCGTCAACAACCTAAACGCTGACCTTGCAGTGAAACGCCAAGCTTTGGCAGATGCTATTCAAACTTTGAAAGATGCTGAAAAAGCTAACACGACTGCTCAAACTAAGAAAGCTAACGCAGAAAAAGCACACGCTAAAGCAACAAGTACGCTTTCAAATATTCAAAACGCTCTTGCTTCACTTCTTGCCATTAAGGACTTGACTCCTGATGCACAAGCTAAATTCGACCATGCAACAGTAGAGTACAAGGCTGCTCAAACTCGCTTGGAAAATGCGGAAACAGCCGTTAAGAACCTAAATGCTGACATTCAAGTGAAACGCCAAGCTTTGGCAGATGCCGTTAAAGCTTTGGGAGATGCTGAAACTCTTGCGAAAACTACACAAGCCGACCTTGAAGTTGCCGAGGCTACTTACAAGAAAGCTGATAAGGAGCTTACAGCTACTCGTAAAGTGATTGCGACACTAGAAGCAGCTAAGGACTTAACTCCTGATGCCCAAGAAGCTTATGACCAAGCTCTTGAAGCTGAAAAACTTGCAGAAAAACGCTTGGCAGATGCTAAAGTAGCTGTTGAGAACCTAACTGCTGATGTCAAGACTAAACAAGAAGCTTTTGGAACAAGCGCAAGCTGAACTTGCACAAGAAGAAAAAAAGCTCTTGAAGCACTCAAAAGCAAAAACAAGCCGAAGAGGAAAAGGTTCTCGCAACTATCCAAGCTCAACTAGACGACTTGAAAGCTCAAGAAGAAGCTGTTCGTGCAGAGATTGCTAAAATCGAAGACAGCATCAAAGAGATGGAAAAACTCCTTGATAGCCTCGCCCACGCTTCTGAAAACTACGAAGTCGCAAAAGAAGAGTACGAAAAAGCTCTTGAGGCTCACCGTCTAGCTCTTCAAACACTTGAAGCAGAACAAGCTAAACTTAACGCTCTTCTCCAAAACCAATTGGATGCCAAAGCTCAGTATGAGGCTGTTCTTGAAGCTTACAACAAACATCAAGATGATGTGAACAAAGTTGAAGAAATCCTTTCTTACAAACGCTTGGAAAACCGTATTGGTCAAGAGGCGGTTCAAAGCTTCGATGTTACTTACACTGGAAACTTTGTAACAACAAAAGAAGATGCTACTGGAACTACTACAACAGAGACTTACGCAGGTAACAAACGTTTGCCTCAAACAAACGAAGCGCAATCTGTTCTCAGTCTTGTTGGAGTCTTGCTCGGAGGAACAATGCTTCTTTCAACTAAGAAAAAAGAAGATTAAGCCTAACAAAAAAGTCATTCATTATGAATGGCTTTTTTACATTGTTTTACAACTTAGAACGTAATATATAATTTGTTATAATCAATTCTTCTTCACATAACAAAAAAATAAGTGAAGTCAAAACAGGTTTTGCTTCACTAAGAAATGAATAAGTGAAGCAAAGAGAACTTTTACTTCGCTAAAAAATGTTATCAAAATGAATGTGGTACAAGAATTGTAGAATAATGTATATTCCATAATTCAAGATTGTTTTTCGTCCGTGACCACAATGACTATTTCACCTTAAATCAGATGAACATTTTAATTTCATTCTCTTATCCGCTTCACCACGGAGGATTTACAACTTCAAAGATAATGAAAAGTTATTTTAATTTTAATTTCCACACAGAGCCAGACATCAATCGCTTGGTCTTATTCTGGTTAAGTAGAAATACTATGTTATTTTCTTTATCTTTTAAGAACATACCTCTACGAGCAATAACATAAGAAGCTCCTGAATGTATATTTAATTTCATTTTCGGACAATATTTTTGTTTTGCAATCCAACTCGTCCATGCTGGATTAACTTTATGTAAGAAAATTCTGTTTTTAGCACATTTAGCTGTTATGATAGAATCAAATTTAGAATAAGCAAGTGTTGATAACATTTCGTTATATTTCTTACCTTTCTTACTTATTAAATTATCTTTCTTTTTAGTAAAATTGAGTTTTTTTCAATAACTAAATCTTTTCCAGTGTTTAAGCAATAATCTTTTTAGTTGAGTTGCTACAATTTGAAAAATCATTTGTTGTTTGATTACCTTTACTATATTGATAATCTATATTAAAAAGTGTTTATTAAATTACCGTATTTATCTGATTCACTTACAGACACAAAAACTTTTTATTAAAAATCTACTCCTACTGCTCCATTACTATTTCTAGTTACACATAAATCCTTATTATGTTCAAAGTTGTATATAATTTGAAGCAATACTTTACTGTCTTTAATCTTAATTCTATAAGTTAAAAGCACTTTCTTTAGTTCTAAGTAGATTTTTTTAATAAATTAGTATAATTTTTTTATTATTGAAATTAAATTGACCATAAACAAATTTATCATTTTTTTAAAATCAATTTCTTTTCTAATTCTAAAATAGAATTGATTTATTTTTAGAGCTGTATTCCACTTGAAAAATTGTTATTACAAGTGGCATCACCTGCTCTTCCCAAATAATAGATTTCACTATCTCTTTTCTTAACAAATTTGCTATAATTTTTTTCTGCAATAATTCTTTTTGTGCCAAAAACATACTTTTATATTTACTTGTTTCAATCTCTGTTTTAAGATTCTTTAATTTTTTTGCTTCTTAGTATTTAATCTATTTTGTTTCCAATAGATTTTTTTGTTTTTTTAGATTTTTTTGTATTTAACAAAGTTAAAAATCTTTTTAAATTGTTATTTAAGGAGATTCTTTGTAAAGCTCTTTCATCTTTTTAATTTAGTTACTTCTTTTTCAAGAGAAAAAAATTTTTTTCTTTCTAAACTTTTTCCGCTCAAACTCTTTTTAATTCTTTTGATAGATTCATAACGTCCCAATATATTACTCAATATTGCATCAATAGCTCGACTAGTTAGATTAAATTCTTCTTTTTAGTTGAGCATGAATAATATTTCTATCTTTTTGAGAGATTTTTACCATTTTTTTATGTAGTAATTTTTTTAATCCTATGAAATGTTAATCGCTGAATTTTTATTAAATAGTTCAATATAATCAGAAATGTATTTACCAGCCAACTGATTATATTCTTTATTCAATTTTAATTCAGTTGTTATCGTAAATACATTACTCATTATTTGATAACTTCTCCTTATTCAATGTAAGTCAATAAACTTTTTTTATATCTTCTGTTAATTCTTGTTCAACTGATTTATTATCTTGTTCCGTTTGCATTACAATTATCTCTACATTATGATGATTGCAAATAGATTCTATATATTCAAAGCCAAATCTAGTTAATCTGTCTTTATGTGTTATAAATATTCTATTTACCTTATCGTTCAAAAATCATATCTATCAATTTTTAGAAGTTTCTTTCTTTTTGCTATTTAAGCCACTCCCTAATTCTTTGAGAATCAAAACATTTTTCAAATCAGTTCTGTTAGATAAAATATAATCTACCTGTCTATCTAAATCACCTTGTTTTTGTTGACCATAGGTTGATACTCTAGCATAAATAACATCTCTTTTTTAGAAAGTGTTTCATCTTCATAAAAACATATTTTTTTAGACTTTAAATATTCAATGAGTGTTTCTTTTTGGGAGTACTCTTCGATTAGTAGGACTTCGTTCAAATTTAAGAACACCTTTATTATCCCATTTTTTTGAATTGTTTTAGTCGATACTTGGAATAAATTAGCAACTTCTCCAGTTTTATAATAATTTTTTTGTTAATATTTTTCTCTTGTAAAAAGCCATATTTACCTCTTATCACATATTATATATAAATAATATCAGAAAGTCAAATAAAAAAATATGTGGAATATTGTATATCTAATATATCAACATTCCACATATTCCATTACTATTGGTTTGTCAAGACTAATAAATAAACTAACAGTCAAAAAGAGCAAGGAACAAACCTCGCTCTTTTCATTTATACTTTCTCTACAAATTCAATTTCTAATCGTTTGCCTACCATTGTAGCAATTTCACGCAACAATTCGTAAATTTTTAACCAAGGTAGCTGTTTTTGACTTCATATTTTTTCCTCGTTATTTCATTAGTTTTTGAATGTTCAATTCATACAAAAGGTTACGTTTTTGGTCTTCATTGAAGTATTCACTTGATACTTTTTTAAATTCTTCGCTATCCATTGTAATTCCAGTTTGTTTTGATAGAGCTTCTAAAATTAGCTCATCTTTAATTCTTTCTAATACATATTCAGAACGTCCTGCTAGATAATCGCTTTTACTTGAACCAGTCTTTTGGAAGAAATCTTCTTCATCTTTGTACTTAACTCCTAGAAAGAATTTTTTATACTCTTCTTCTAATTTAGAGATAACTTTAGCTGGATAAAATTTTTACTTTAGCCTGCTCTTTAATTTGAAGCTTAATTTCTTTCAGTTTATTAAACTGATTTGAGTAATTCGCATTATCAAGCATAGCTTGATAAATTTTATCTACTTCTTCTTGACTTGGTTCATCAGGTCTTACAAGCTTACTGGAGATAATCGTAAAGTTAATCGTCTTTCCTGCAAATAAAGGATTGTCGTAGTCTGCTGGGTAAGTAATGTCAACAACCTTTTCTTCAGTTGGTTTCATTCCCTTAATTTGCTCTTCTAATAGCCTATCAATCAGTTTTGCTCCAATAGTCACCCTGTTACCTCGGATAGAAAATCCATCTAAGAATTTATCACCTTCTTTTGCAGTAACAGTTACAATAATTGTATCTCCTAATTGCGCTGTTGCATTGCTATCTGTAACTTCACGTCCAGTCTTTGAAAGTCTTGCTTGCAACAAAGCATCATCTCTATTAGGTTGATAATTGTTAGCTTGACCAACTAAACTAGATACATCTGGTAACTCAATAGCCTTGTTAATGTCGTAGTCCCCTTGAACGATTTCAACCCCATCACTAGCAACAGTTGCAGAGTTGTCAAAAGTAACTTTTTTATTATCTTCAATCTTTTTAGGACTTTCTTTAATTTGAGTCGTTTTAACTTCATTGATTTGACTCAATTCTTGTGGCTTTTGCAGTAAATACATTGCCAAAACTCCGATTGATAAAAGACCTACTCCACCAACTAACACTTTCTTATTCCTAAGCAAGTCCAATACAGTATTCTTATTCATGTTTACACCTTTTTCTATTTATAAATATTTACAAAATCCTTTTTTAAAAGACTCTGGAAACAACAAACTTCTTTTTCCCATATCTTTAAAGTCGATTTCGATTGCGTTATCTGTGTAGCGTACAACTTTACCTTCACCATAGGTTGTATGCTGAACTTTTGCCCCTGGCAATCTCTTCTTGATAGAAGGGTTCGTTTTTTCTTTATAGTCGTTCAATAACTCTTCTAAGAAGATAGACATTTTACTGTTAAAACTAACAAAGAGCTTATCAACAGCACGAGTCATTGCAACATATAAAATTCGACGTTCTTCTTCAATATTACCGTCCATGATAGATAATTTACTAGGTAACACACCATCATCTACTCCAATTGCAAACACAACTTTCCATTCCAAACCTTTGGATTTGTGCATAGTTGTTAGTTTGACACCATTATCTACTTTTTTACGATTCAATTCCTGTGTTTTTAAAACCATAAAGTTGGCATGCTTCAACCATGCTTCAACACTGTGGAAATTTGACGCATCTTCTTTTAGAAGGTTGAACAATTCTAGCTCATCTTGAGCATCTTCGTTTTTCATCTGAGCAACACTCTTCAAATGCTTTAAGTAGTTAATTTTTGAAGAATTTTCTAAGCGTTCCATCACTTCTTTAGGAGCTGTTTGAGGAGTGATTTTTCCATAACCAAAGTTCTCAAACAATACTTGAATATCTTTTTCTGCGTTTGTATATCTCCAAGAATCTCTTGAATATTTTAAAGGTTCGATTGCTGCTAAAAAAGATTCTTCGTTAAAAGGCACTCCTTTAAAAGACCTTATGTTTAAGTATCTATTAGGGTGATTCAAAACAGTGTAGAGATTGCTTTGATACTTATTCTCTCTACCTAGAGATAATTCTATGTAAGCTTTAATATCTTTGAAGATATAAGACTCATAAATAGACTTTATTTTCTCTGTTGAGCTAAAAGGAATGTTTTTTCTAGATAATTGCTCGGCAGGAACTTCAGCTTGCTTGTTTGTACGAAAAAGAATAGCCATATCTTTATAGTCAATTCCTTCTTCGTGCAACTGCTGAATTTTCTCTGAAACTAAAGCCATTTCTTCTAACTTACCTTTAGCTTCAAGAAAGACAACTTCCCCTTCGATTCCTTTTTGTCCTCTAAATGAAATAAAATCTTTGTCAAAGCGGACTTTATTCCTCTTAATCAAAGTATCTGCATAATCAACAATTTTTTGAGCTGAACGATAATTGGTACTCATATTGATTTCAACAGCATCTTCAAAATCTTTGTTGAAAGTCATCATAATGGTTGGGTCTGCACCCCTCCATGAGTACAACGATTGGTCATCATCCCCAACGACACAAAGATTTCTAGTTCTTTTAATCAAATGATAGATAATATCTTTTTGAATTTGGTTGGTATCCTGATACTCATCTACTTGAATATAATCGAAATAGCTTCCCCATTTGTCAGCAATCGCCTTATTAGAAGATAACAACTCCTCACACTTCACTAACATATCATCGAAGTCTATCTTCCCACCGTTTCGCTTTTCAGCTTCATAGGCGTTGTATATGCTCACAAAAAGCTCTTTATCACATCCTGACGGACTGTATTTGCTTAAAGGTATGTAACTATTACGAACCACAGACATCTCCGTAGCAATCGTTTTAGCCATTTCCCATGCGTCCGTGACATAGATGTTATTTTTTAGTTGATTTACTAAAAATTCCATCTTCTGAGTTTCGCTGATTAAAGACTCTGAAGTATAGCCTAGTTCAGCTTTTAAAATGTAAAAGCAAAGTGAGTGAATGGTCATAAACGTCACTCCTGGATTGCTTTTATAAAGCTTTACATAGCGTTCTTGCATGTCTTTTGCTGCTGAGTTCGCAAAAGTAATCATTAACACTCTTTTGGGGTCAACACCATGCTTAATAATATTATTGATTCTTCTTACTAAGGTAGTCGTTTTACCAGAACCAGGACAGGAAATAACATTGACTGGTCCATGAATAGTCTGAATCGCTTTTTCTTGAGCGATGTTTTTTTCTAACATTAACTTTCCCCCTGCAATGTTTCATGTGAAACATTCCGTCCTGCTTTATCCGATTTTGTTGCTTCTACAATTTCAAATAAATCATTCATATCTTCGATTCCAAGTGCGCGAGCAATTGTTGTGAAATGAGCTTTGTTAATACTATTTGTTTGATTGCTACAAATCCTTTGAATTTGAGTTTGGCTAATTCCAGTCATTTTTATAAGGTCTTTTTGCAGTAAATCTTTTTCTTTTAAAATTTTTGCTACTTTATTTTTCAATACATATTTTTTCTCTTCGCTGTATCCCATATATTCTCCTTTCTTATTCAATTGACTTTTTTTGTCTATTTTTCCGCTATAATTATACCACAAAAACAGTGGTTTTTACAAGATTTTCAACAAATATTTACCATATAAGAGGGGTTTTTATGTACGTTTTTATAAAAATAGCAATCCTTGCTTTTACCATTATCAATTTTGCTCTGCTTGCAAAGCTTTTTATCGTTACTAAAGAAATTGCATCAGTCAAACAAGCCAGCGTCCAAAAGTATAGCTTAGTGAACTTAACAGCCAAGCAACAAGTTTTAATAGATAAAGACGTTTCTGCTAAAATCAACAATATCATCATAAATGCTAAAAAAATTAAGAAGATTATTTTTTTGTGTTATGTCATTCTATTTCTACTTGTTCTATCACTCTTTTTTATTCACTAAATAGGTAAATAACTATTTATATATTTACATATTTACATATTTACATAAATACTAAAATCCAAAAAGTCCGTCAGTAAGCTGTTTCTCTAGTTGTTAGAAGAATGTGCTTACTGATTTTTTTATTTTGGTATTTATGTATTTATCTATTTACATATTTACATAAATACCAAAATAAGTATTGACATTTTATATCAAATATGCTATAATAAAATCAATTAAAAAAAGAAAGTTGGTAAAACATGTCTAAAAAACGTGGATTTGAATTAGTGTCGAAATATGCAGGAGAAGATTACTTGCTCCCTAAACGAGAAACAGCTCACGCTGCTGGTTATGATTTAAAAGCTGCTGAAACTGTCACCATCCAGCCAGGTGAAATTGTCTTGATTCCTACTGGGCTGAAGGCTTACATGCAAGAAGATGAGGTTTTGTTCCTTTATGACCGTTCTTCTAACCCTATCAAACAAGGTCTTGTTTTGATGAACTCAGTTGGCGTAATTGATAGCGACTACTATAACAACCCTTCAAATGAAGGTTTGATGTACGGACAGTTTAGCAACATCACCAAAGAACCAATCACGGTATCTGTTGGCACTCGCATCATGCAAGGGGTCTTCTCTAAGTATTTGATTGTTGATAACGATGAAGCTGGTGGCAAGCGAACTGGTGGTTTTGGTTCAACTGGTAAATAAACATTTTGGTATTTAACGCAATTTGCATCTTTTTATTTCAATTTTTTTTATAAAAGGAGAAGTTCATGAGACAAGTCGAACGTCATTGGGTTAAAGAGGGGCATGAACTTTATCCCATCTGTGACGATTTAACTTTCAAAGCTAAGAACCTTTATAATGCAGGCTTGTACCAAATTCGTCAATCCATCTTTGAACGAAACAAGTGTCAAGAAGAAAAGTCCTCAGTGCTTTCATGGGTTGAGTTGGTTTCTCAATTTCGGAAAGAGAAACAAGACGATATGTTAGCACTACCCTCCAAGGTTTCAACCAACATCTTAAAAAGTCTTGGTTCTACCGTTCATTCTTATTATCAAACCTTAAAATGTTTTTACGATAAGTCTAATTCAAGTGTAACCAGTAAACCTCAGTTGCCTCGCTACCTTCATAAGACAGAAGGGCGTTGTGTCGTAGAGTTTACAAGACAGACTATTTCTAAAAAGAGAGGTTTGAATGGCGAATTGATTTTATGTCCTAAAGATTTTAATTTAGTTATCCCAACTAAAGTTAAAACGCCTAAATCTGTCCGCATCGTGCCTAAGTTAAAAGCTTTTGTGATTGAAGTGATTTATGAGGTAGAGATTTCTCCTTTGAAACAAACTGGGAATTACGCTGCTATTGATTTGGGAATTGATAACTTAGCTAGTATTACCTTCTCAAATGGGGTGAACCCACTAGTCGTCAAAGGTTCTCAATTAAAGAGTGTCAATCAGGGGTACAATCGTTTAATCGCTAAAGCCAAATCTAAACTTCCAGCTAATCAAAAGACTAGTCAACACATCCACCGTCTTTGGAGAAATCGTGAATTGAAGCTTCAGTCAGAACTTCATAAAATCACGTCTTTTCTCTCCCTTTATTTTGACGAGATGGCGATTGAAACAGTCTTTGTTGGCAAAAACCAAGGTTGGAAACAAGAAGTTTCTTTAGGAAAGAAAACGAATCAATCCTTTACACAAATCCCCTTTAATACCTTTATCTCTCAGTTGACCTATAAGTGTTTAGTAAAAGGGATTGAAGTTATTGAACAAGAAGAGTCTTACACCTCTAAAGCTAGTTTTTTAGACGAGGACGAAATTCCTGTTTACAAAGATGTTCAAGCTAAACCTCAATTCTCAGGAAAGCGAATTAGTCGAGGGTTATATCAGTCGAAAGATGGTAGGATGTTGAACGCAGATGTCAACGGCTCTTATAATATTTTGGTAAAAGGGCTTTTATCTTTAGGTAAGATTTTGAATAGAGAAGTGGTTTCTTTCCATACAAGAAGTCTGAAACGTTGGGAATCTATCTCTAATAAAAGCTTAATTTCACAATACATGTAAGCCTATATCTTAGATTGTTCTAAGAGAGGGTCTAAGGGGTCTTGTAGGAGACCTTTAGTGAAAGCAAGAATTATTGATTCTTGTGGAGCATTAAGAATCAGATGAGACAAATTGTTAGATTTTTAATATTTGTGATGACCATTTGAACCTATTTAGTTATTTACTTATTTACATATTTACATAAATACATAAATATACTATTTTTAATTAAGAAAGGAAATAAATTATGGAAGTCGAATATCGTTGCAACAATTGTGGGGAATATTTCCTCGCAGAAAGTGAAGGAGCATCTACTCCTCCTTGTCCTTATTGCGGTTCAAACGATGTCTGGGATTATTAAAAGAAAGGAAGAAAAATGAGCGTTCAAGATTTACAACGTTTAGGGAATGTTTCTGCTGGCAATAAAGAAGAATCTATTTTTAGAGTTTTCGCCTATTTAAACACTCGTGGAGATTTTTCTCCTATTGAAATCCAACAAAAAGTTTTGGTAAAAACTGCAACTGTTATCAAATATCTACGAACAATCCAAAAAAAGCCCAATTCTTCAACGAAGATTACAAAGAAAGACTTGACAAACCTTTTGAAAAACAAGTCTTCGCAAATGCAGTTGGAGAGCAGAAAGAACTTGCTGAGAGATGCTTGTCGGTTTGGAGAAAAAATGCGAAAGAATCTTCAGCCGAGTCGTGGAAAGAAAAAAATACTGAGTTACTTCAATATATTTATAGTGACAATCCTTACGTTTCGAAAGAATTATTCTATTCAAGATTAGAACAATCTATTTTTAGTTTACGAATTTTTTTGAAGAAAAAAACAAAAACGGCTAATAAGGTTATCTTATTAGCTGTTTTTTTTGATATTTACTCATTTATGTATTTATGTAAATATGTAAATAAGTAAATAAGTAAATACATAAATACCGATAAAATATTTTTTTCTAAAAAAAGCATCTTCCTCTTTTTTTTTATCACTTTTTTTATGATATAATGAGTTGTGTTGTAAGACAAAAAGAGTCGTTCAACGACTATTTTAATTATTTTTTTATATTTGGAATTTTTTTCAAGTTTGCAGCTTATCTAAAAATTCCGTTACTCAAACTATTAAGATGCGCCAACATCTTAATCAAAAAAACAAAAAGCTTTGTCTTTGTTGTACTCTTTGTTGTACTAATATTTTTCAAAAATACTTTTTGTAATGATTTTTTTCAAAAATATTTTTTTGAAATGATTTTACAAAAATGCTTTTTTTGAAGTGCTTTTTGTTATGCTTTATAACAATAATTATATCAAAAGAAATATACAATAGTCAATAAAAAAATATTCAAAAAAATTTACTAAATAGTTAAATACATAAATAACTACATACATATTTACATAAATAGTTATTTATCTAATTTGAAAGAAAGGGGCAAAACCTTGTTAGGTCAATACGGATTATTTGAAGAACAGTTAAGGGGGTTAAAGGGAGTTGAACGTTTAGATAAGCTCTTTCATTTATTAACCAGCTCTAAAGGGAAACAAATCAGTTTGTCTTATTATCTTCAAGAAAACTGGTCAACAACTATCAAATCTCTGGCTGAGGTTGACGAAAAACTGGCTAGGGAAAAAGTTTTTGAACTCATTAACACAAAAGGTCAAAAGAAAGAATTTGCTTATGACAGAAACATCAAGCCTTGTTTAATGATTGATGAAAATAATAGTCACTCCTTTAATTTTGCTAATGTGGAAGATATTGTTGAGCAATTAAAGAAAAATGAATCTACTTCTATCTTTGAAACTCAAGTTAGGTGTGAATACAAAAAGCCTGAGTTTGTAGCAGAATACGGAGAATTGTATCAAAAGCCATTGCACGCCTACCTGAAAGGGAAGGGCTACAATGATGATTGTGATGGAATTTTATCTCTCACCGTCGATTTTGATAGTGACGCTGATAAAGAGTTGATTTCTACTCTCATTTCATCTTCTAATAATCAGGTCTTAAACGAAAACAGAAGTAAAGCCTTTTATGCTAACAGCGTTGCTCAATTTGCCCTATTGTTTCACGAAAAACTTCCTAAAGATTTAGAGCCTACAAGTATTCGATTTACAGGTAGAGGCTTCCAATTTGTTTACGCTTTAGAAACTCCTTTTTACTTTAATAAGCTCAAAGAAGAAGAAAGAGAAGAACAGAAAAAATTTGTCTTAGATGTAATTTTGTGGTTAAGAAGGAGTTTGGAGATTGAATTAACTCGTTTTTCTTCTGAAAATGATACTCCTTTACCTCAAGAGGTATCCTTCCATATAGACAAAGCTTTTGAACGAAATTTCTATCAAACTCGTAGAGTCCCTGGTAGTTTAAATCCAAAAACAGGCTTATCCGCAGCTTACATCTTATTGCAAGAACACCCTTTAAAAACAGCGATTCATCTAAGAGATTTAGTAGATTACTGTAAAGAAAACTACAAAGAAGATTTCTTTGGAAATCAATATCAAACAACTACTTTTAAAACAAATGGACAGTATTCAAAAGAAGATTGCTTGCTATTTGCAAAGACTAGACTAGCGAATCTAACAGACTTAATCCATTTTAAAAAATCTAACGAAACGTTAGTGGGTAGCCGACACAACTTCTTAACTCAAATTGCTAACAGCATTGCTGATGTCTTAAAGCACCAAAACGAAGGGGAAGAGCCTTCAATTGTTGAGTTGCTAAGTAAGGTTGTTACTTTTAATGCTGACCATTTAAAAGAAGTTGCCTTGAATTTCTCAGAAGTTCGCTCTCTTACCAAAGGAGTTTTAAAAAGACGAGCTAAACTTCTGGAACGAGGAGATAGCACAAATTTAAGCAATCAAACAATCATTAACTTTTTAGATTTAACAGATAAAGAACAAAGTTTCTTAAAGAAAACATCCCAACAAGCTAAACGTGCAGGAGTTTCTTTGAAGAACAAGTATTCTTTAGAAGCTAAAGTTGTTAAAAGTGTATGAGTTAAAAAAAGAGGGATATTCTTATAAAGAGATTGCTGCCTTGACAGGAATTGCTTTATCAACAGTTTACCGTTATGCAACAAGCCTCTATCAAAAATTAAAGCAAGAAAATTTTCTAAAACTGAAGAAAGAAAAAGAACTTCTAAAACACGAGCTTAAAAGTTCTCAAAAAGCTATTTACGATTTTGTTTATGAAGACTTCACGAAATTGATTCTAATGAAGAAGTTATCTTCTGGACTATCAAAAATCTTTAGCTCAAAAAGATTAACAACAAACTCTAAAAAAATCAATCAAAGGATTGTAGAAGAGTTTTATCAAATTATCCATTCTATTTCTAAGCACAGGACTCTTCATAGTTTGAGGAAGTTGAGGAATTATGCGGATGAAATTATTCAACTCTTATTAAAAAAATGATTCTATTTACAATATTATCAACGAATACTCTCTTATTCACTATTTATCAAGTAAAAAGGCAGAAGAAGAATATATCGCTGGATATTATAAACGAATCAATACCTGCTTTAAACATTTGGTTTCAACAATTATTTCTAAAAACATAGATAAGATAAAACATGTGCGAACAATTCCGTTCTTCTATAATCAATTGTTGCTAACTAAGTATAAAGAATATTATTCTGAATTACCTTTTCCTGATTCTCTATTAGTAGAATAGTTTTATAAATAATAAGTAAATAAGAGAGATGAACTCTCTTAGATAGGGGCAATAGACGTATATACCTATATTAGTCCCTAAAAAAATGAGAAAAATAAAAAAACAACTGAATAACCTAGAAATTTTCAAAAAAATAAGTTTTTTTGAAAAAGAGTTTTTTTTCTATACTAAAAAAATAAGTTTTTTTAAAAAAAGAGTTTTTCCTATACTAAAAAAATAAGTTTTTTTAAAAAGAGTTTTTTTCCTATACTGTTACACAAAATATACCCAAACGTACATTTTGTGACCCTTTCTAATAAAATTATTAGAAATTCTTCTTGCTTCATCCTGTCTGGTTTTGTCCTCATCTCTTGAAGAAAAAGACTACTCCCATTTGCTATAACAGTCCACAAGCGTAACTTTCCGTGTAACCCACGGTAGTAACCAATTTAAACTGCGGTTAAAACAGTATAAGTTTGGCATCGTCCCAAATTGATAGCTGCATTTCTATCTCTATCATGCTCACTACCACAGTTAGAACAAGTCCAAAATCGTTCGGTTAGCTTCAAGTCTTGATACTTAAAGCTACAAGCTGAACAAAGCTTGCTAGAAGGGTAAAACCTATCTGCCAACCTCAGCTCAATACCTAACTTTTTACATAGGTTTTCCAGATAAAGACGAGATTGATGCCACTGAGCTTTCATGATGGCTTTACTCAAGTGTCGATTCTTCATGAGATTACGAACCGATAAGTTTTCAATAGTGATAGAACTTGGTTTTCGTTCTAACACTAAAGAAAGTAAAGCTTTTCGATTGTAATCTGTTCGAATCCGAGTCAAGCGCTCATGAATTTTAGCAACCTTCCTCTTTTGTTTCTGGATATTCCGACACTCAGATAAAGGTTTTGACCATCGGAAAGATTTAAGCTGACCTTTCTTCACTCCACTTTTGTAATAAACCTTATCAACCATATTAGCTTCAGCTTTACGAGATAAACGTCTTTGTTCTCTTCGTAAACGCTGTTCTAGTTTCTTGATGCGTAAAGAACGGTTGATGGAAGGAATGGTTTTATCTTCTGTGATGAATTGGTCTTTCAGTCCAAAATCAATCCCCATAGCGTAATCCGATAAAGGAATACGCTCATCTTTCTCTTCTTTACTTAAACAAGAGATATAATATCTCCCATTTTTCATAGAAATCGTTACAGAACTGATATTCTTAGGGATATACCCAAACTCCTTCAAGCGAACCCACTTCAACTTAGGAACAAAAATTCGATGGCGCTCCACTTTAATCGTGCCAATAAGATAGAAGCTCTCATCCTTCCCTTTCTTTTTAAATTTAGGCTTCCCATTACGCTTAGAGAAGTAATCTCGAAAGGCACGGTCTGCATAGATTAAAGCTTGTTTGATTGCCTTGCTTGGAACTTCTTTCAACCAAGAAGGAGTATCAGGGGCATGGTTCATCCTTTTAGAATAGCTAAAGGCAGAAATAAAATCGTTTCCTGATGCGAGGTTTTCTAGATTCTCATAGACATATTGATTATAAATGTAGCGAGTACATCCAAAGGTCTTGTGAATCAATTCAATCTGAGCTTGCGTTGGGTGTATTTCTGTCTTATAAGCTTTCATCTTCCCCCCCTCCTTTCTATAAGTTATCATTTATCTTTATTCCAGCATCATGTATTTTTACATCATGACTATATGTTGTCACAAGTTATCACTTTTGTCAATAAATTTAATTGCAGAAAGGTACTCTTTTTTTATTTTTTTTATTTTTTTTATTTTTTTCCTAAAAAAATCTTGACTTATTTCATAAGCTGTGATATAATTCTATTATAGTCAAATAAGAAATCTTTTGATTATAAATTCCTTTATACATTTTTCATTTTTTTAGTTAGTGTTTCCGCGCTAACTCCTCCGATTTTTACATTTTTTACGCCTCTGATGAACTCTCGAAATAACATCCAGAGGTGTTTTTGTATATAAAAAAAGAAAGCTTCTTGTCGAAACTTTCTTTTTTTGTTTTACCGTCCGATACCGTTGATAGACTTAGTTGGAGCTTGCATCGTTGGTGTATTTCCGCTGATTACAGGCTTAACATCTTTGTCTCCAAGACTAGGAGCTTGTTTGTCTTTGAGGGCATTTGTTTTATCTTTTAGTATCTTTTTGGATACTTTCGATTTGTTTCTTCATGCCACTCTTAGCTTTGTCGGTACTTTCTTGAGCGCTCTTCTTCATGTCTTCAAGTTTTTTTCTTGAGGAGTGAGAGGTTTAGATTCTTTAGAATCTCCGCCAAACTTCTCTTTATTTTCCTTGCTTTGTTCAGAAGTATCTTTTTTTCAACGCTCTCAATTTGTTTCTTCATGCCGTCACGCCCTTTGTCTGAGTGCGCTTGGGCATCTTTGACCATATCATTAACTTTTTCTTTGTTTTGATAATTTTCAGGAAGGTCAAAGTTCTTCGCCATGTATTTGTCGATACCACCTTGTTGCTCAATACCCTTCATGATAAGTTTCATTTCAGTTTGTTGCTGAAGAGTGAATGAACCTGGGTCTTTTTCAAGACGGTCTTTAATCTTATGAAGGTCTGAACGCAATTGAACAGTAACATCTTTAACAGCAGCAGCACGTTCTGACTTAGGTTTTGTCAAAATGCTAGAGAATGGTTTGTCAGGACCTTCTTTTCCATTAGCGAGTGTGCTAATGTTTTTAGCGAAGTTATCCATCTTGTTCAATTCGTTTCCATAAATGAATACTGGAGATGAACCGCCAGCAATGCCTTGAACCGCTTTGAATTTATCAGATAACATACCTGATTCAAGCATCTTAATTGCCTCTTTAGAAGATACGTTTGGACCAACTAGTGCTTGACCATTTAATGTTGGAACACCGTCTTTAGTTTTAAACAAAAGATTTTCTGTTCCACCTGCAATCCCTTGAAGGATTTCACCTGGTGCTTTTAACACGCCCCCAACAAGTTTGCTTGCGCCTTGGATGAGATTTCCAGGAAGTTTTAATACTTCACCTGTAAAGTTTCCTACGCCCTTAATAAGCTCACCTGGAGCTTTTAAAACACCACCAACGATTCCTGTTGCGCCTTTGACAATGTTCCCACCGATTTCCCAGCTACCTTTTACGAAATCACCAGCAGGTTTTCCGAGCAAAGCTTCAGTTCCAGCTCCAATAACTTGACCAGTAGCTTTCATGCCTTTCCCAACCAAGTCTCCTGCACCCTGAACAAGCGCACCTGGTGCATTTGCAACATTCCCTACAAGGTCAGTAGCTTTTTGAAGCCCCTCACCTGGTGCTTTTACAACGCCTCCTACAAAATCTCCTGCTTTTTCAACAGCAGCCCCAGGAATTGTAGCGCCTCTTCCAGCAGCCTTAGTGATGTCGATAGCGCCTTTTGTAGCACCCATAACTGCATCAGTTGTAACTTCTTTGAAGTTGGTTACAGCACCTTCAACTCCTTTTGCAAGTTCTGAACTTCCAACAACTTTGTCATAGAATGACTTGGTTTGTGACAAGATTTGTTCTTGTTGATTTTCTTTTTCAGCCATTTTAATTTCCTTTTCTTTTTTTTTAAAAATTTTTACTGATATTACTAGTATGCCATAAATTTCAAAAATAAAAAAATAAAAAAATCAAGAAAAAAATCTTTGTTCGAATAAAAAAACACAAAAAAAATAGAAAAAAAGGCATTTTTTTCCATCAAATATATGGCATACTAATAATAGTCAATAAAAAGGAAAAACTAATGTCAAATGTAAAATTAACACAAGCAGACCGTAACTTCTATGCAGCTATTAAGCGCATCTTAGAAGAACAACAATTGTCAAAAGAAGCACGACCAGTGTATAAAAATGGTCAAAAAGCTAACTCTTTCTATATAAACGGATATTTCAGCTCTTATGATTTATCCAAAGGGGAGTTCCCAATTACAACACTACGTCCTATTGCTTGGAAGAGTGCTATTAAAGAAATTCTTTGGATTTATCAAGACCAAACTAATTCACTTGATGTTCTACAAGAGAAATATAAAGTGAATTATTGGAATGACTGGAAGGTTGATGGGGAAAGTGCCAATAACGGTGATGCTAACAGTATCGGAAATCGTTATGGATATGTTGTGAAAAAACACAATATTATCGACAAAATCATTAAACAACTAGAAGAGAACCCTTGGAACAGGAGAAATGTCATTAACTTATGGGACTATGAAAGTTTTGAAGAAACTGAAGGGTTATACCCTTGCGCCTTCTTAACCATGTTTGATGTAAGGACTGTAAATGGAGAAACTGTGCTTGACTGCACCTTAGTTCAGCGCTCTAATGATATGTTGGTTGCTCACCACATCAACGCTATCCAATATGTAGCATTGCAGTTAATGCTTGCTTGTCATTTTGATTGGAAAGTTGGTAAATTCAACTACTTCGTAAACAACCTTCATATCTACGACAATCAATTGGAACAAGCTGAGGAATTGTTAAATCGTTATGATGCACTAGAAACTTCTTACTTGGATGAAATTTCACAAGAATTAACTAAAAAGTTGTTACAGAACAATCCTAATTGGGTTAAAGAACAAGATAATTCTTTCGATGATAAATTAACTCTTATCAATGCACTTGTTAAAGAACGCGTAACCGATTCTTTTACAAACGAAGATGAATTGAGTAAGAAATGTCCGAAACTGCAATTAAAATGCCCATCTGGTACTAATTTTTACGATATTCGATTTGAAGATTTTGAGTTGTTGAATTATGACCCTATCAAACCTCAAATCAAATTCGACGATTTAGCAATCTAATAACAAAAAAAGGCTATAACTTATAGCCTTTTTTGTTATTCAAATTCATTCATCATACTTGCTGTTTGGTCTAAAGCAGGTTCTTTTTGATGTTCAGGTTGGTCTTCTTTTCTTAAAATACCTGTATCTTCTTCATACTCCATGTTAAAACCAGCGTCAGCTTTTTCTTCTTGATTTGGTTTTTGCATTGGTTCTTCTGGAATATCATCGTCATAAGAAATCGGACCTCGTTTTGGACGAGTGATGTCTGGCATAAAATTCAAATCTCGTTGATGGAAATTATCAATCTTTTCACCAAACTGTCCGTTTTGAGCATCCTGTTCTGATTCTGACCTTTGTTGCTTCAATTCAGCCCTCATTAAAGCAAGTTGCTCTTCATCACTTAAACGTTTTGGACCATTTTCTTTATCCAACAAGCTTTCGTCTGCTCTAGGGTCATCTGTTCCACCTCTAACAACAGAGATAATTTTTCTAACACCAAAGAAACCACCAACGATAACACCTAAGAAGAAGAGTATTCCTACTAACTTATTCCCTTTTTTCTTAGGTTTTTCTTCTGTTGCTGGAGCTGTTTTTTTATCATCCTCAGAAACGACGTTCGAAGCTACACCAGAGAAAGGTTTTGAAGAAAATGTAACGGCTTGAGAAGTCTCAAGTGTCCACTTCCCTGCTGAAGCTTTTGAGAAGTCCATTTGTAAATAGAGGTCTGTCCATGTTAAATCTACTTTTAATTTTTCACCATCACTCATAGAAATAGAGGTGTTTGAAACAGGATAGGTTGTGCCATCTGGACCAGTTAAAACAATACGGTTTGGAGCATCCCCTTTTCCATCTCCGTCAGCATCAGCAGTGTAACGAATAATGATAGTTGTTCCTTTTTCACCATCAGCTTGGAAGGTAAATTCTTTTTCTTGTGATACAGCAGAGCCAGACAATTCTTTACTTGCCTGCTTTTTCTTTTGGATTTCTTGTTCTTGGATAAGAGTATTATCCTCGTTTGTTAAAAATCCTTTCTTTACTAAAGCATCAAAGTCTTTTTTTAAGACTCCGTAGTTTGTAACTAAAATTCGGTCTGACATCTTTAACTTAGAATAAACTGTCATTAAAGCTTTAACTTCTTCAGCATGTTTTTCAGTTAAATCTTCAATTGGAGGTAGATTTTCAATTCTAGCAATCAAAGCTTCAGACTCGTTTTCTTGAGCATGAACAGTTGGAATTATTAAATGAAATGGAGTGGCAGATTCTACATGACCAGCCATTAAAAAAACCTGTTGCCAAAAACAGTAGTAGCAAGTAAGCTAAGTTTTATTGATTTTTTTCAAAAATAATATCCTTTCTTTTTTTATATTTTTTTAGTATGCCACAAATCATAAAAAAATTAGCAGATTTTTTTATTTTTTTTCTCGCGTTTTTTTCGTTTGTTTTTACGATATTTATGTATTTATATATTTAGTTATTTACATATTTACATAAATACATAAATACATATTTACGTTAATAATCATTGACAAAAACACAAAAATGTGGTATTATAAAGGTACATTAAGCATATTTAGGTATTTACATATTTACATAAATAGTTATTTACATAAATAGATAAATACCATAAACAGAAAGGATTATAAAAATGTTAAATGTAAAAATTGAGGATTTGAAAGACTTTTTAGAAAAGTCGAAGAGTTATATCAAAGTTATTAGCTTTTATGTAGATAAAGGTGGAACTGGAAAATCAACCCACGCTTTTAACTTCGCAGGCTATTGTGCAGATGTCTTAAAGAAAAAAGTTCTCTTTATTGACGGAGACCGTTCATGCAATGCTTCCAACACCTTTGGAGTGAAAGGGGAATTAACCATCGCAGACATCTTTAAAACTGGCAAATATGAAATCTATCATACAAACAATGAAAACATTGATGTTATTGTTGGCAGTCCATCCTTTACTGATGAAGGTGTTAAAATTGCTGAAGCATCAACTAATTACATGGAGTTTGTAACATGGCTAGATTACGAAAAAGAATTTCTTGATAAAGAGTACGACTTTATTGTTATTGACACTCATAACGATGAAAGTAAAGTTACTGGTAATCTGTTAGTCGGTAGTCATGTTGTCGTTAATGTAGTTAGTCCTGACATGGACTCTTTTACAGCTATTTATTCTCTTTTAGACCTTGTAGAAAAAACTCTAAAACCAAATACCATTCCTTTTAGAAGTAAAGAAAGCATCACTGATTTAGACATTGCGATTTTACCAAATATAGTTCCGTTTAATGCAAATCAAATGCAGATAGTTGCAAGAAAGTTCATTAAAGAAGTTGAGACTTTAGATGGATATATTGGCTTAGTTCCTGAAAAAGTTGAAATAAGAAAAAGTAAGTTAATTGGAGAAAATATTTTTGCATACTATCAAAAATCTTCAGAAGAAGAAAAGAGTAGCATGATAAATTTTGTTGAAAATTTAAAAGAAATCTATGCAAAAATAGCAATTGCTGCTTGTAAAAAATCATTAGAAAATGAATAAAAAATGAAATAGAAAGGGAACAATGATGGCAAATATGAATGCTTTTCGTGCTTATAAACAAAGCAGAGATAGAAATATTGTCGATGGAAGCACAAACAAAAAAGATGAATTAAATTTTGTGAGTGTTGAGGTAAGTGAAACTCCTCAAGAAGAACCACAAATTACTCAAGAAGTTGAAACTTCGATTGAACCAAAAAAAGAAGAAACTCTCAAACCTTTAGAAACAAAAGAATCTTCTGATGTCAAAAAAGGAAAAGGGAGACCTGCTCACAATCCTGGTGTTACAACTGCTCTTCGCACATACAAAATTGCCGAAGAAGCGATTGACGCTATGGAACAAAGATGTTTGAACATCGAAAAGATTGGGACAAACGAATGTCTTTCTCTAAGTACATTACAAACTTAATTTGGGCAGATACCCACGATGGGGAATTATATTACGACCCTAAGACTGCTAAATGTCTTATTGATTTAGAAGAAGAGGAGTTTTAAGGAATGAAAGAACAAAAAAAGAAACAAGAAAATAAGAAAAAAATTTCAATCAAAAAAAGATTTTTTTCTAAATATAGAGAATTTGACCGTAAACGAGCAGAACGAATTTCAGAGTTAGAAAAACGCAACCATATTACATGGCGAAACAAAAAATTGGAATACCCTCAAATAGAAGGGTTGGAAAACTGCATGTTTATCTCACAAATTCTAGATGGGGTTCAAACAGGGGCTACCATTAACAATGGTAAAGTTAAATTCTCTCTAGCAGAAACAACATCTGATAATCAGTTTACAGCCATTGTTAAAACCCAAGGTGTCAACAGGATATTTAATGAACGTGATAAATTTGAATTATGGTTGTTACGCAGATACCAAGTTACAACTCAAAAAGCAAAACTTAAAACAATTTGAGCAACAACGCAGGTGGTTGAAGAAAATGTTAGATGCTTACTACATCGCTAAAAAACCACATAAGGTTAAGAAGCAAGTAAAAAAATAAAAGAGGGTTTCTCCCTCTTTTTTATTATCTTTATTCTTTCATTTCACTACATAATAAAACAAAAAAAGGAGAGGCGATGAACGCACTCTCCAGTCTCAGACAGTAAAAATAAATCTTTCATAAACACAGAATTACTCTTGAGTCGTTGAGAACCTCTCGCACATTCGGATTTCACACCACTGAATATCCTACTTGGCATGCTTATTTCCAACTTATTTACCCATCTGATGTTTGGTATGTGCCAACTCAACCATTAAGGAGATACAACTTTAGTTTCTAAAGTTGCAAACAAACACTTGTTATAGGCACTTTGTTATCAAGCGTTTGGAAAAAGTTTTATTCACAAACATGCTTTGTGAAAACCTTCATAGAAAAAGAAAGCATGTCTGCTATGTTCCACGCAGGAGTCGAACCTGCAACTAATCTTTAGGAGAGATTTGTTATGTCCGTTTAACTAGCGGAACACAATAACAGATAAATGCTCTTAATAGAGGATTTATCTGCTAAAGTAATGTTATTGTGTGTGTATTCTTTTTTTTATTTTTTAGTGGTTATTTTACAGCGTCTTTCAAAGCTTTACCAGCTTTAAACGCAGGAACTTTAGTAGCAGCGATTTTGATTTCTTTACCAGTTTGTGGGTTGCGACCTTTACGAGCAGCACGTTTACGAACTTCAAAGTTACCAAACCAATTAGTTGTACTTTTTCACCTTGAGCAAGGAAGTCAGAAACAGTTCCGAATACTGCGTCAACAGCAGCAGCAGAATCTTTCTTAGTGAGAGAAGTCTTTTCAGCGACTTTAGCGATTAAATCTTGTTTGTTTGCCATGTAGCAAACCTCCTTTTTTATTATTTACAAGATTATTGTAACATATAAAATTCTATTTGTCAATACTTTTTATTATTTCTTTGCGATTTATTTATTATTTTTTTGAAATAAATTATAAAAAAATAAAAAAATAAAAGAGGGGTTCTTACTAATCCGAAAATTAGCTAGAAGCCCTCAATGGGTAAAAATTTTTGATGCTAACAGGGCGGACATCACTATTAGTGCCAACTAATACGTTGTTTTAGTCCCATGACCACTTTAGTGCTGAAGCGGTACTAATTGGGACAGTCCTGCTTTGTCAGGTTGATGCACATTATCAACCTTCGGCAAAATACGAATAATTGGACTATTTATTGAAGCACTATCGTGCCGATTGTTATTCATCCAAGAGCCAGTTTTACATCGGGCTATAAATAGCAAGAATTTATGAATAGGTATTCCCTATACTCAAGTTGTTAATCCTTATTGCAATCAATGAAAGCAATATGACAAATCTATGTTTGCCGAGTTCCCTCATTCAGACACAGAATCCTGCGCCTTTCATCGGATAGGTCTTTACTTTTGAATTTTTTATTGCTATTTACGATGATTATAACATAGTAAATAATACCTGTCAACAGTTTTTTACAAAAAAATCCTAAATATAGTGTTTTTTGGGAGAATTTATTGATTTTTTCCCTAAATATTGGTAAAATTCAACTATCAAAGTAAAAAAGGAGCGTTCTAATGACCGTTATTGATACAGATGAAACAAAGGATGTTATTGTCCACACAGATTATTTGGGAAAAAAGTTGCCTCATAACGTAGGTGACGAAGTTCCTCTAACCATTCACGGAAAAGAATATACAGGTGTTGTTCAAAAACATACCTATTTTGAAGGCTCGGTTTGTGGAGGCGAAATCACTTACAAAATCGAAAAACCTGAATGGAAGCGAGTAAACTTGTAAAAATATATTTATATATTTTCCTTTGACTTTTTGTAGTAAAAATGATAAAATACGATTAAATAAAAAATAGAAAGGACTTTTTCATTATGAAAAAAGTTAAATTACTCGGAGTCTTAGCACTCGCTGCCCTTACTATTGGAGTTGCCACTTACGCTGTTGTATCTGCAAATGAGCCAGATGCAAAAACTGAAGCTGCTCACAGCGACGCATGGGAAGCTGCTGCTAACGAAGCAAATGCAAAGAAAGCAGAACCTAAACAAGATGTTGCTGAAGTGGTGAAAGATGAAAAAGGTAATGTAATTGACGAAAATTACGTTAAAAAAACAAATTGACACACCTACTGGAGCAGAAGAAAAAGCTAAAGAAGATGCTTATCTTGATAAAGCTGAAAAAGAAGTGAAAAAAGAAGTTGAGAAAACTGAAAAAACTAAAAATGAAAAAGGTGAAAAACCTCAGAATAAACAGCTTCCAAAAACATCTGCTGTAAAATAAGAAAAAGAGCTAATTTAGCTCTTTTTCTTATTTTTTGAACATTTGCTGGTATAAACCTTCTAGTTCTTCTTGTTTTTTAGTAAATTGCATGCTGACACGCATCCTTGCTAGAGGGTTGCTTTTGATTGCACTTTCGGCTAGAATTGCAATCTCATCTGTCAACTCAATCAATTTTTGGTGAGTGGACTTAGAATCTTCTGGTAACAACCTAATTTCTTTTCTTGCAACATGGTTGATTTGTTGGTTGATGGTGTTTACTCGTTCTGGATGGTGAATGTCTATTTTGAGCATTTTTCGAACTAGTGTTTTTAAGTGCTTTTCTTTATGTGGCATTTTTGCAAAACCTCTTTCTTTTCAAAATATAAAAATGTTTATTAACGCCTTTATAACAGCGTTTCGTCTTGACATATTTTACCATATATGGTATAATAAAGTCAAGCTAAAAAAATAAAAAAATAAAAAGGAGAAAAAAATGGTGAAATTACCTTTTTTTAAATGGATTGTTTGAAGATAAAACTCAATTTTCTGATTTAATGGTGAAGAAAAGCTTATCGAAAAAGCAACTAGATGTTGTAGCAGAACTACTAAAAAATAATCCTGAACAAATGAAAGTTTTTCAAGATATTTATGAAGAATATGAAAAAGGGGACGAAAGTAAAAATTTATTCCAACAAAATGCTGCAAAAACTATTGAAGCTCAACCTAAGTTTTTGGAAGTGTCTGAAGAACTAGATGAAGTTGTTGAGACAATTGTAAAAGAATTGTTGTCTCAATCTCAAGTTTGGGATTCAGAAGTAGCAGGAGTTTTAGGACTCCCTAGCCCTGTTCAACATTATAAAGCGACAGATGCGAAAGAATTGTTAAAACTTGGCGATATTCAATTGACTGGGTATTTGTGTAAGGTAGATATTGACGCTTCTCCTAGCGATACATTATTAGAGACCTATCGAAAATACTTGGAAACAGGCAATATTCACTATTATCACTTGTTTAGACAAGGATTAGACATTCTTGATTTAGATACTTTAACTTACGACATGTTAAGTTACGACCCTAATTCGATGTCTAAGTGGCTTCCTGAGATTGCAAGAGTTGCTAAAGAAAATGGATTTTTTAAAATTCCTAAAACTAAAATTTTGAGAGTTCCATTAACTTTACTTCAAAGCACTCGCGTTTTTGAATATCAAGGTTTGTCCCCAGTAACAATTGAAATTATCAACAGGTACATCCATAAAGTTTTCGATTTAGATGATACTAAAGATTATTTCATCAAAACTGGAACATTCTCGTCTAAGTTTGATTTCAGGAACGCTAAAGTGACCGCTGGTCAAGAAGTTAAAGAGTTGGGTTCTTACCTTTGGTATATCCAGCACCAAGCCTCGCAAATGGCTGCTCCTTTGAATAATGTTGCTATGTATGGTGTATCTAGCAATAACGAGTGGGTTGTTAGAGAGTTTGTTGATGATGTTGAGAATAACCCTACTATCTATAACGGTTTACCTCTTCATACAGAATATCGTGTCTTTGTAGATTTTGATACAAATGAAATTCTTGGAATCAATCCATATTGGGATGCTGACATCATGAAGGAGAATTTTCTTGATGTCGGCTCTTCAGCCCCATCTCAAAAACGTCATGACTATGTGGTTTACACAGCTCACGAAGCTATCTTAACAAAAAGATATGAAGACAATAAAGAAAAAGTCTTGTCTGAAGTTGAAAAACTTCTTCCGAATTGCAGGCTCAAAGGTCAATGGTCAATTGATGTTATGCAAAATGGGAATTATTTTTGGTTGATTGACATGGCTCGTGCGTCTGAATCTGCTTTATCTCATTGCGTTCCTAAAGAGAAACTGAGGAAAGCTCCATTACCGTTCTTACAGCAGTTAGGGGAAATCTCTGATGCTCATGAAAAATACAAATTGACAGAAAGTAATAAGGTTTAACTATGAAGAAAGATATGCTAGTTGTAACTCTCCTTTGTTCAACACTTCTTTTGGGAGCTTGTTCTAAAAAAGAACAGGCTTCTAAAGAGGAAGTTGCTCAAAAAATTGAACAATTCCAAAAAGAAAACAAAGACATCTTAGAAAAGGCGAAAGAGAATGAAGTGTTTGCTAAAACTTTCGTCTTTGAAAAAGATGAAAACGGAGTGTCCCAAAAACAAACTGTGACTTACAAAAATTCCACTTTCTTGAGTTTGGTGGTCAAAAACACAATCCCTACAAGCGAAGGGCTTAAAAGTGCAATAGAAGAAGTTGGTTTAGAAGAATCTCAAAAACTGCTCAAAGAATCATTCTTTGAATCGGCAGATGTAAAAGAAGTTGTAGGACTTAGTGGTTTTACTATTGATATTGAATTAACATCTCCAAATGAATATGTAATCACAAGTGATTACGATTTCTCTACATTAGATGTTCAAAAAGTTGTTAATTTAGAATATTTCAAAACAAACAAGTTAGCCGAATTGATTCAAAACACTCCTGAAGAATACATCCAAAATCTCTTACGTTCAGGGGCAAAAGAAGAAGCAGGACAAGGGGTCTAGTATGAGTGAAGAAATTTTAAACAAATTAAATCCAGGACAAAAAGAAGCTGCGACAACCCTTGAAGGTCCAATGTTGGTTTTGGCAGGTGCAGGAGCAGGGAAGACTCATACAATGACCTCTCGTGTCGCTTATATGATTGACCAAGGAATTGAACCTAAACAAATTTTGCTTCTTACATTTACCAATAAAGCGGCAGATGAGATGATGGAGCGAGTTAAAAAGTATTGTGGAGAAAAATCTGAAGGTGTAACAGCTTGTACCTACCATTCTTTTTGTGCCTTAATGCTTCGTCGATACGGAGAGGCTATTAAGCTTAGACGAGGGTTTGATATTCTAACACCGTCGCAAGCTACTGATGCAATTGGTTTTACAAGAAGTTTAGCTAAAGACAAGTATAAAGTCAGAGGGTTTCCTAACAATAAAAAAGTATCTGCAATCTTTTCAGCTTCTATCAACTTGGATATGCCTATTGGGGAAGTGTTGAGCAAAAAAGGATTTTTGAAATATCAAAATCAACAGCGTTTGCTTGAGGATTTGTATGAAGATTATCAAGAATACAAGTTTGAAAAAGGACTTCTTGACTATGATGATTTAATGCTTCGTTTCTGTCAATTATTAGAAGAGTGCGAACCAGTTCGTGAAAGGATTGAAGAAACTTATCGTTACATCATGGTAGATGAGTATCAAGATACCAATAATTTGCAATCTAGGATTTTACAACTTTTGAGGAAAGATTGTACCAACATTGCAGTTGTAGGTGATGATGCGCAATCTATTTATAAGTTCCGTGGCGCAAACGTTCAAAACATCATTAACTTCCCAGACCTTTTTGATGATTGTAAAGAGGTTGAATTGGTTGAAAACTATCGTTCTTCTAAAGAAATTCTTGCTCTTGCAAATCTTTCCTATGAAAACTTTGCGACAGAAGGTTTCTCCAAGACAATGAATGGACAATTCAGCACTGGATATAAACCAGTCCTTATGCGTCCTGATACAGATGAAGCTGCTAATATTGAGGTTGCAAATGGTATCTTAGACCTTATCTCAATAGGCGTACCAGCAGATAAAATTTGTGTGATTGCTCGTAAGTCAAGAGATTTATTTGGTGTGGAACACTTGTTGAATCAACACCAAGTTGCTTACGAAAAACGTGGTGGACAGAAATTCTTGGAATTAAGAGGAATTTTGGATATGATTGCCTACTTCCGTTTTGCTTCAAATCCTATGGATGAAATTTCTTTGTTCCGTTTGTTACGCCTCCATCACGGAATTGGCGATACTTACGCTTCTAACATCTGTGAACTGTTAGGAATTGTAGATAACCCAATTATTAACAATAAATACACAGGGTTTAAGTTTGCAGAAGAATTGCGACGACTACATCAAGTTTTTGAAACTGCTAAAACAATTCCGAACGAAGATGTAGAAACAAAATTTGCTCTATTTGAAGCTTTTTATTCAGACACTTGTGCTAGAGCTATTAAATTGATGAAAACAGATGAAGCAACTAGGACTGAAAAATACGAAGAACTAGAAAGCGAAAGGGCTAATATTCAACAGTTGTTCTTAATTGCTCAACAATATCATTCAATCACTGAATTTTTAGATGCTCTTATCTTAGAACAAGCACGAGTTGAAGATGATAAGGATGTTAAAAAAGTAGTCCTTACCACCATTCATTCTGCAAAAGGACTTGAATTTAACACAGTCTTTGTATTAGGGTGTGTTGATGGTTTATTCCCTCAAATTCCTATATGGGAAATGGATGAAGTATATAATAGCGATGAAGATATTCAAGAAGAGCTTCGTTGTTTCTATGTTGCGATTACAAGAGCTGAGAAGCGCCTCTATCTTGTTTGTCCTAGAACTGCTAATTTACACTGGAGTATTTAAAACTAGCATTACTCGATTCTTATATGGATGTAGTAGTACCTATCAAGAATCTGATTCGTATATTAGGCTTGAATAGAAAGGGGAAATTATGTACGAGGAATTAAAACAGTTGATTGCAAAAAACAATCAAAAATACTCCCAACTAAATGACGTAGTTCATAGCTTAGAGCATGATTGTTGCAATATCGAAACTTCTGAATTAGAAAAAGCTAGATTTGAAAAATGGCAGTTTATTCATGATTATGCTACTGAGTTATCTGATTTTTTATGGGAACATAAACAAGTGTTAAGTGCAGATGATTTGTCTGCACTAGACTCCGTTCTTTATAACGTCTGGCAAAAGATGTCTGAGAAGTCAAATATTGTTGTGCAAACAATTATGAAGATTTATAAAGGAGAGCCTATTGATTAGTCCAAAACAAGCAAAAGAACTAGAAAGTTCATCTGTTTTAGCAAGGCTTACAGTAGCTTTGAAAACAGATGATATTCTAGTCACCATTTATTCAAAAGAACGCCCTGAAAGCACCATTGAAGTAAAATTCAAAAATCGTGAGCAAGAAGTTGTTAAATTTATGTATCCTGTTAGGGATAATGTTGTTCACTCATCTATCCATTCTATTCATGAAAGTTTGGAAGATTTACGAATGAGGTTAAAAGCAGGTGAAGTGCTACAAAGCGTTCTGACTCACAACTTATAACAATAAAAAAGACGTTTGAAACGTCTTTTCTTTTTTATTTTAGAAAGGTAAATTATCAGTCGAAGGGTCAGGGAATGGAACTTGTTGCCCTTGGAAGTTTTGTTGCTGTTGCTGATACTGTTGTTGGAAATTCTGAGGGATAGATGGCTGTTGTGTGACGTAGTTACCTTGGTTTTGCTGTCCTTGTTGTTGATACCCTTGTGAACCCTGTTGAGCTTGAGGTTGCTGTTGATTGTAGCCTCCTTGACCTTGTTGCCCTTGTTGTTGGTTCATAACAGGTTCGTAAGACCACATTTTCCTGATGTGTTCCATTTGGATATAAGCTTCAACGTGCGCTTTAATCATCACTGCCATTTCACGAATATCGCTTGCAGACAAAGTAATAAACACAGAGTGTTCTGGTTTTTCTGGGACGATTAGCCCTTTGTCATTAACTGTTCCTGGTCCACTTGATGCAATTAAAGCAATAGGGTTATTTGTACCTAATTGCGCACTCAATGTTCTTGATTCTGCCTTTCCATCTGTACGGTTTTTAGGGTTTGGCGTTCCCCCCATAGAGATAGAAACGTTTTTATCCCAAGGTTTGTTAGTTTGTTTGAATTTAACATTAGCTTCAACTAATTGTTTACTTAGGCGACCATCAAGAATAGATTGAGCGAACTCTAAGGCTGCCGAGAAGCTTAGGAAAATAGTAATCCTGTCAGTCATTCGACTTCCTTTTGGATTTTTAGGGTTGTATTTAGCAAACACAAATTGTACCTTCCCAATTGAAAAGGATTGGGTGTTTACTTCTACTAAGCAGTCTTTTCCGTCTTTACGGATAATTTGAGTTTTGAGTTGGTTTTGAGTCATGTTTTACCTTCCTTTATTTCCTTGAGCTAAATGGTTGTAAAATCAAGAACCCAAAGCCAATAAAAGCAAGACAAGAAACAACCATAGATAAGAATAGGAATTGTCCTAAAAGGGCAAATCCAAATGTGAATACAGATAAACTAATGAAGCCTAGACCTTTTAATACTAACAGGCTAAGGACTGTAAAAGCTGAAGTTAGCGTGATGAATTTAAGTAGTTTTGACATTGATGAGTAATTTCTCCTTTTTATTTTATTAGTTTTATGATATAATTCTATCATATTTTTTTCCTTTTTTTGTCCAGCATTTTTTTAGTTAAAAAAATATTTTTAAAAAAATACTATTTCAAAAAAACCTCTAAATATCCTTATTGTAAATAAATCATATTGACTTTTCTTTGTTTTTTTATGGTATAATTCTATTATAAACAAAAACAAAAAACGGATGGAATAAAAAATGGAAGATAAAGTAGATTTAGTAAAATTAGGGTTTCTAAAAAGAGGGTGAGTTGAAGGTGAAAATTTTGGTAAAAAACAAGCTTCTTTTTTCTGAGTATGACTGCATTTTTGGAGTAAGTGACGTTTTTAGACCAACGGATGCTATTTTGAAAGATAGGTTTTCTAACGAGCCTGTTTTACTATCTAGAATTTTAGGTCTAGGTTTGTTCTGGGACAGCTTTTTTGAAAATTCGGAGACTTCTCTTAAAAAGGATGAGGTTGAGGAATGGATTGAAGATGCTTTGCTTTTAAAAGAGACTTTAGCTCAATTTTCTAATGTTTATATCTCTTGCAGGGAGAGAGGTTTTTTCAATATCCCTGACGAACTCAAAGCGTTGCCTTACATTGGCAGGATTCCAAGTCTTTCTCCTTCTAGATATGAGAAAAATAAGAATTTGAATGATGATTTGGTGTTTCCAGAATTGAAAGAGGCTTTAGGGAGAGAAATTCAGCTTGCAAAAGCTGATTTTGATGATATTCTGGAAGTCTCTCGAAAAATGTTAGGAAAACATAGTTCTATCTTTTTAAAGTGGCTTGGAGAAGGGAAACTTTACCCTGTCACGCGCCTAAATACTTTGGATGATGTAAAAGAGTGGTTCTTCAATGACCCTTTTATGATTGAAACTCAACACTCGAATCAACTAAGTGTCCAAGAAGGGTTGAATTTGATTGCTGAGACTCGTTTTTTTGTTATAAATGGTAAAATTGTGAGTAGTAGTATAGTAAATTGGTTTTACACTCCTCTTCATGAACTAAAGAACGACCATGTATATGAATCTATAAAAAAAGATTTAGAAGAAAAAGCTAAAGAAGTGATTGAGATGCTAAAAAACGGAAATAGTCTTCGTTCGCAAACCTATGTTTTAGACATTGGATTTGACTGTAAGCACGAAAGACCAGTTGTTGTTGAATTGAACGCAATCCACAATTCTGGCTTATATGCAAATGACGTGAAGAAAATTGTTCAAGCTGCTAAGAAGCACCCTGAAGAGTTTGTCTTAGATTACAAATAAAAGAAAAAAATATGACTGAAGTTTATGTAAAAGGGGTTGTCGAAAAAATTATTTTTCACAATCCTGATAGCATGTTTTATATTGCAAGTGTAGAAATAAAAGATACCGACTCTAATTACGAAGATGATACCATTGTTGTTACTGGGAATATACCTGAACTACAAGAAGATAGCTCTTATATCTTCAAAGGGGAAATTGTTGTAAATGGTAAGCACGGAGAGCAATTACAAGTATCTTCCTATGAATTAGATAAGTTAGATAAAAAGAGCTTAATTGATTATTTCTCAAGTAAGCAATTCAAAGGGATTGGCACTAAGAAAGCTATAAAAATTGTTGAAATTTATGGTGATGACCCTATTGATAAAATCTTAGATGACCCAAGTAAGTTATTAACTATTTCTGGACTAACGCAAAAGATTTATGACAATTTTATTCGTGTCCTAAAAGAAGATTATCAAAACCAAAAGACAATATCTGAAATTGTTAGCTATGGTTTAACTCTTCCTATGGCTACTAAACTACTTAAAAAGTACGAAGGTGACACGTTAGATGTTATCAAGGAAAACCCTTATGTGACAACAAAAAGTGTTAGAGGGTTTGGGTTTGCGAACGCAGATATTCTCGCAAAAGCCATCGGTATCAAAGGGGATTCTCCATTCCGTGTAGAAGCAGGGTTTAGACAAGTCTTATCTTCTTATTCTAGCGAAACTGGGGATACCTATATGTTGGCTAGAAAGCTCATTCCTGACACTTATGAGTTGTTGATTAAATCAAGACCTGAAGAAAAAGACTTGATTACAACAGAATTATTAGTGGATTTATTAGAAGAATTTATTGAGAATAAATCTTTTTACTGCACTGTTGATGAAGCCAACCCTAGCAACAATAAAATCTTTTTGTACTCTAGCTACAAGAATGAACTTGCGATTGCTGAAAATGTGATTCGCATCATGGACTCAGAAGGTTATATCAATCCTAACATAGACATTGATTCAATCATTGATGGAGTGGAAGAAGAAGTAGGTTTCTCTTATGACCTTATCCAGCGTCAAGCTATTAAAGAAGCTGTCAGCAGCAAGTTCTTCGTACTAACTGGCGGTCCTGGTACTGGAAAAAAACAACTGTTATCAACGGAATCTTAAAAAACCTATGAGAAAAATCAGAAGAGTTAAGTTGAAGAATGAAAAAGACATTGTTAAATTATTAGCTCCAACTGGGAAAGCTGCTCGAAGAATGGGAGAGGCAACAGGCTTGTCAGCTTCTACAATCCACAGTGCTTTTAGGCTTGACCAAAGATGATGAAGATTCTAATCTTGAACAGGATTACTTAGAATGTGATTTTGTCATTATTGATGAGTTTTCGATGGTTGATGCGTGGCTTGGAAAAACAATTGTTTACCAACCTATCTTCTAGAACGCAAGTATTGATTGTTGGAGATAAAGACCAATTACCTTCCGTTGGCGCAGGAAGAGTTCTAGGAGATTTCCTAGAAATTGATGAAATCCCAAGTATTCGTCTTCAAACAACTTTTAGACAAGGGAATGATTCATCTATCATTTCTCTTGCAACATCTTTGAATGATGGACGTTTGCCTAGTGATTTTAAAATCAAAAAAAGTGACTATTCTTATATCGAAGGCGATGCTAGTGAGATTGCTACTGCAATCCCTCAAATCTTCAAAGTCGCCATTGAAAAAGGATTTTCTCCATCTGATATACAGATTCTTGCACCTATGTATAGAGGAGAAGCTGGAATTGTCAATCTCAATAAAATTATGCAGGAATGTCTGAATCCTCGTAAACCTTATGCTCTTGAATTTAGTTACTCAGAGAACTCTTGCTTTAGAATTGGAGATAAGATTCTTCACCTTGTAAATGACATTAACAAAGGGGTTTCTAACGGAGATGTTGGTTATATCACAGATTTGATTCCAGCAAAAGATTCTGAATCAAAGCAGGATGAAATCGTCATTGATTTCTCAGGCGTTGAAGTCTCTTATGCTCGTAGTGATTGGGATAGAATTACTTTGGCTTATGCGATTTCTATCCACAAATCTCAAGGAAGTGAGTTCCCTGTGGTTATCATGCCTATTACAAATCAGGCTTATAAAATGCTACAAAGAAACTTAGTCTATACAGGGGTAACGCGTGCTAAACAAAAGCTGATTCTTTTAGGTTCAGAAATGGCTTATAAAAAAGCAGTAGCAACAGAAGGTTCGAAACGAAATACTTATTTGAAAGAGTTGTTTCATATAGAATACTCAATAACATAAAAAGAAAGGAGACTTTATGTTCCCACAACTAGCTTTGTTAGTAGAGGCTTTTGATTTAAGAAATGAAGCCTCTATTGAGGCTATTGGCTCGATAGATGAAATGCTTGAGCTGAAAGAAAACGTCGAATCTGAATTTAAAGAAAGATTTGGAGCGCTGATGAACATTATTGAAAAAGCTGGTCCGAACAAGATGCCTAAGTTGCATTTGCCTGTTTTTCACGTTCTGATTGTGGACAGACAAGTAGCTTTTAACTTAAACCGTCGTTTCCGACTACATCATTATTACAAGGAAGTTTTTGAGCTAGTAAATAATGTTAGTCTTGTTCAAAATTACGCATCTAATCCATAAAAAAGAGAGAGTTTTCACTCTCTCTTTTTTTCGTGATTCTCTTATTTTAATTCTTCTAAAAAAAATAATCGACGAAGCAGACTCGAACCTGCGACCCTGTGAGCTGCCCCTTCCTACATATTAAGAGGAAGGAACTTCTTGGGTAATGTGCTGACTTAGAGGATAGATGACTAACCTCTAGAGGTTACACAAGTGGACCAAGCTATCTCCGTAGCTCCTACGGTTCAAATAATAGATTAGGCTAGGCTCAAGCCTTCTTTAAGGATGTTGAGACTAGCATTGATGTCACGGTCATGGTGAGTCCCACAACTCTCACAGGTCCACTCACGAATCGAAAGAGCTTTCTTTCCTGAGTTTACACCACAAGAAGAACAGAGCTGAGAAGACGGAAACCAACGGCTGATGGTCACAATCTTCTTCCCATACCAGTCTGCCTTGTAGCGAAGCTGATGGATAAATTCATACCACGAGGCATCGCCAATGGCTCTTGCTAGGCAATGGTTCTTCATGAGATTGCGACTCGCTAAATCCTCAACACAAATCACATCGTGGTTCTTGATGAGATGGGTACTGAGTTGATGTAGGAAGTCTTTTCTTTGATTGGCAATCTTCTCATGAAGTCGAGCTACTTTTAACTTCTGCTTTTGATAGTTAGAGGACTCAGAGAGTTTAACACCTTTCTTTTTGGCAAGAAGTTTTCGTCTAGACAAAACCTTTTGTTCTTTGGCTAACTTCTCGGACAAAGAAACTAAGAATCTAGGATTTTCAACCTTCTCTCCAGTTGAGAGAATGGCGAAATTCTCTAGCCCTAAATCAATTCCTAAATTAGAATCAGTCTTAGGCAGGGGTAGAATCTCTTCTTCGCAAAGGATAGAGATGAAATACTTGCCTGTTGCTGTCTTTGAAATCGTCGCACTCTTAATCATGCCTTTAATTTGACGGTGAAGCTTCACTTTTACCCAACCAACTTTTGGGAGTTTAACCTTCCCATCTAGGAGAGCAATCGTTCCGTTTTTGTTATTAGTTTTATAGGATTGAGCTGTTTTCTTCGATTTGAAGTTAGGGAAGCCAAATCCTGAACGGAAGAAATTTTTATAGGCAGCACTTAGATTTAATTGAACATTACACAAGGCTAGGCTATCCACTTCTTTTAACCAAGGGAATTGACTCTTATATTGAGCAGGAGTGTTCTTTAAAAGTTCACCTGTCTCCTCGTAATGAGAAATCTTGTCTGCCAACATCTGATTCCAAATAAAACGTGAACATCCAAAGGTTTTCTCAAAGAAAATTCTCTGTTCAAGATTAGGGTAAAGACGGAATTTATAAGATTTTTGTTTTATCATTTTTTTGTCCTTGTTCTTTAATATACTGTTCAATCACTTCGATGGGCGCACCTCCACTTGATAAGAGGCAGAAGGAGCGAGACCAGAACATATCTTGCCAGAGGTGTCTTCTCATAGAAGGGAACTCTTTCTTCAAAACTCGACTACTTGCAGACTTGTAGGCATTGATAAACTTACTCAGTTCTGTTTTTGGTTGAGCTTTGAAAAAAATGTGAACGTGGTCTTGGTCATGATTCCACTCTAAGACCTCAATCTTGTAATTAGGAGCAATCGCCTCAAATAAAGTTCTCGCTCTCTCAGAAATTTCATCATCAAGAACTGGTTTTCGATACTTGGTAACTAAAATCAGATGATAATGAAGAGAAAAGACTGAATGAGCATTAGTGTCTAAATCCATTTATAAACCTCTCTTTCTATTTTTATAACTGAATTAAGTTTATCATAAAAAGAAGAAAACTTCCATCAAAAAGTTTTCTAATTAAAAAATAATTTTAATTCCCAGCTACCTAAGAGGTGGAGGATTCATGCAGAGGTTGTTGAAGTAATTATCAAAAGCTCTGCCAACTGAGCTATTCGCCAACAGCACAAGGGAGGTTAGCACCTTGAGAAAAGCTACAATTAGATTTCAAACAGCTATGCTAACCTAGCTGCGGATATTGAGTTCACGGAGAATAGCTCAAACCTGTCTTTTTCTTTCTAATTGCAACTTCGTCCTATCAAATAACTTCTCAAGGAGAAGTAGTGCTTCCTCCTGAAAGGAGTTCCTTTTGAAGCACATAATCACTCACTCGCAAGGGTACATACGCTAAACCCTTGCAAGTAAGCTATGAGATGCCAACCTTTTACAATCGACATCCCTTTACATGAGAAATAAATATGAGATTATTCATATTTCCAACCATCTCCATCCCAAGATGGCTGACAGACTCTACTGGAATCGAACCAGTGTCAACGGTTTTGGAGACCGCTATAATGCCATTATACGAAGAGCCTAAAATATGCTAGTGAAGTCTAAGAGATAACTTCAAGCAATGTCTAAAACCTTGCTTTACTCACATTAGAAATTCATCACCAGCGATGATGCACCAACCTTATTCAAGTTGGTACACCTAAAAATAAAAATCCAGAGGTAATGGACTAAGATTATTTTGGTAAAGGCGGAAACGTAGACCTCTACCAATGCCGATTACAGGACTCGAACCCATGTACGTTTCAGACCGTAAAGAAATAACTATAAATAGTTACTCTATTCCTTTTCTTTAATATTTCAATTAAAGTAGCTGTACGGTAAGCTAGTTAAATAGTCTGAAAATCCTCTTTATTTCAAAACAATAAAGATTTTTTCAAACACTAACGTAGATGACTTAATTTCACAATCTTTCCGTATCTTGTCTTTAGATTGTATTAAGACTCTTTACTTATGCTAGTTATCTTCTAAAACCTTCTTGAAACTTTGCTCTTCCAACTGAGCTAAATCGGCAGGTTGACCGCATTGCTAAGTGCAGTCTATTGTGAACGCCATCCACAACATTCGCTCGGCAAAGAAATTTCGAGTTTTCTTTATTGAACAAGTTTAGCCAACTGCATCCCCCTCGAAATTAGGGACGACCTACTATTTGGCAAGGCTAGGTTGTTTAAACAACCCAAAAATTAAAACTACCAGTAAGGCTCGGTATCTCCAGAATTAGAACTTCTAGTCATATTGTAGCATAATAAAGTAAATAAGTCAATAATAAAAACATCATCCACAAAGTGCAGATGATGTTTTTAGTTTGTAATATATTCTTTATCTGTTCACTAGGCTGTATCAAACTTTTGAACAATAGTATTATACCACAACTTCTTTTGCTACGTCAATAGACTTGAATTTATTTTTTTATTGGTCTTCTTTCTTTTTAGTTGCTCCAGCTAAACCAAGCAATCCAACAACTCCAAGACCCAAACCTGCTGCTTGAACAAGAGAATTATTTGATTCTCCAGTGTTTGGCAAGACTTTCTTATCTTGAGGAGTAACAGTTTTGACAGGAGATACTGTTTCTTTGAAAGTAACTGGATTTAGTTCTTTTTCAACTGTTACAGGATGAACGGTTGTTTCAACTTCGCCTAGACGGACACCTTTAGCAAGAACTACAATATTTTCAACTGTTACAGGAGTGAATGTAGGAAGTTTAGGGAAGACAACTGCGTTAATATTGTCAGTCTTGCTTGCGCTAGAACCTTTAACGCCTTCAGTTGATTTAATTTCAACGTCTTTCTTACCAATTTCTTTTCCGTCAACAGAAACAACTGCTGTTAGTTTACCGTTTCCTGTTGCTTCAAATTCAACTGTCCAAGAACCATCAGCAAGTTTCTCAGAGAAGTCAACTTTGCCATCTTTGATAGCAAGTTCTTTAGTAGTTGCCCCTTTAAGAACTGCTTTAGTGACAGTCACACCGTTTCCTCCGATAGTGACTTTGACTAATTGGTTTTCACCTTTAGTTGTCTTAGTTTTTACTGTTGCAGTTTCCATGAATTGCTTAATAATTTCTTTTTCAGCAACTTCTTGGTCTTTTCCTGTCATATCGTAGATATTAGGGTGTCCAACAGATTTCATTTGTTCGATAGAACGCATAGAGTTAGTGTCTTCGTCCGTCACTTGATTGCGGTTAATAACAGACATGAAAGTTTTAGCTCGTTTCTTCGCCCATTCAGCGAAAGTAACGTCAATGTCTTCAGGCGTTCCACCATCTAATTTACCGTTTGTTCCACCACTCATCCATCCGTCTGTGTATTGGATTACAGAAATAGTGTCTGTTGGTTTTGTGAGGTCTTCAATGATGTCTTCATAAGGCTTCATGGCACGACCAAATTCGTCAGCTTTAACTTTAGGGTCTTTATAACGGAACTCTCCAAACGCATCAGCGACACCTTGGAAGTAAGCTGGGTAATTTGTATAAGTAGGGTCTTTTTCAGAAGGGGCATTGATTTTAAGTAATCTATCAATCAATGTAAGAGCCTCTTCTTTTGTTAGAAGTTTAGAGGCTACCCCATTAACACCAACTTCATCAGCCATGTTTGCAGCATAAGTAGTCGCATAATTTTGAGGATATGTTACAAAAATGTGCCTGCTTGCAGGATTTGTGTTAGCTTCAATAATCTTGCGACTCAACATCAATGATTTTTTCAATTTCCCTGCATAGGAACTTGAGTAGTCAACGACGTGGGTTGTAGTAAGAGGGTCAATTAAGTTTTCTTTGTTTGTAACTAGGGGAGCTTTAGTTGTTAAAGTAATTGTTCCGTTAGCTGAACCAACCACACCTTCAACACCATTTGTAGTTGCTTTAGATGCTACCGAACCAGCAGTGTTATCTTTTGCTTTAAATGTATAATTTAAAGTGTAAGTTCCTTTTTTGTCAAAAGACTTATAAGCATTTAGGTCAGCTAGAGTTTTAACTGATTCAACTTTAGAACCATTAGGGTCAAGCAATTCAAGAGAAACAATTTCTGCACTTCCTGAAGCGTTGATATTAACTGCACCACCAGTTCCTTCTGATTGGATAGAAAGAGTTTGTTTGTAAACATTTCCTTCTTTAGTAGCAGTAGAACCTTCTAATAAACGATTCGCATTTTTTTAGCATTTTGAACAGCTAATTTGTAATCGTTCATTTTTTTAGTATCGTTTGCTAGACCTTCGTTAATTTTTTTGCTTTAACTGCATCCAGTTCTTCTGATACTTTAGAAACTAAAACTTTCTTCTCACCAGAGATAGAAATGTCTAATCCTTTTTGCACGCGCTTCTTCAATTAGTTTAGCTAACTCTTCTTTAGTAGATTTTTTTGAACGTTTGTAGCAACTTCTAATCCCTTCAGAGCGTTTTTTTAGTTTTTTTCTGTTAATTGATTTTTCTTCGCCAATTCTTGAATCAATGACAACTTCACCTTCAAGGGCAACGCCAGCTTCTTTAGCTTTGGTTGTTACAGAGTTAATCAAAGCTTTATTTTTCTTCAACAGATTTGATTAAGGCATTTAGTTTGTCAATTTGTTTTGAAATAGCAGCAGTAGCATCTTCAACTGAATCTGCTTTTTAAAGCAGGAGTCACAGCGATTGCGATACCAGCCTTTTGAGCTTCTTTAGCTACGTTGAGCAATTTTTCATGTTCTTTATCAAGAGTTTCAATTAGTTGATTAACTTCTTTAGCTTGTTTTTCTAACTGTTCTTTAGCTTCTTTAGCAGTATCAAAAGTGAGTGTCTTTCCTTCTTTTGTCAAAATACCTGCTTTTTTAGCTTTTTCTTCTAAATCAAGGAAAGCCATGTCTAGCTCTTTTTTCGTATCCAAAGCTTTTGTGACTTGTTGTTTTAAGTTTTCAAGAGCTTTTGTAGTTTCTTGAGGAGAAGTAGTGACAATTTCTTTTCCAACTACAACTTCTAGCCCAGCATCCTTCAACTCTTTGATTGCTGAATCAACAGTTAGTGGCTGTTCTGATTGTTTTTTCTGTTTTACAACATCTTCTTTTGCATCTTTTGGTGTTTCAACACCTTCTTTTTTCTCAACGTCAGTCTCTTTTAAGACTTCAGTTTTGTCTGTTGCAGGAGTGTTATCTGCTTCTGGAAGATGTTTTTCTTCAGGAGGCAGTTCAGGAAGATTCTTTTCTTCAGAAGGAGTAGTTGCTTCTGTCGTTTTTGACACTTCCGTTTTAGCATCCACTTGCGTTTCGTTAGCGCTAACTTGACTAACTCCTAAAAACAAAGTCGAAAGGGCAAGAACGCCTGCTGCACCATTCTTAAACTTTCGAATCGAGCCGTGACCAGTAACTTTCATGAGTAAACCTCTTTTTTTAAATTATTTGACCTAGCAAAAATATTGTACTTAATATTTAGTTAGACCATAATTCTAGTATATCAAATTGACAAAAACTAAATCAAATATCTATAAATATTTTTTTACAAATAAAAAAACACCCACTAAAAGTAGATGTTCTTTCCTGTTTTTATTTTGCAACTAACAAATCTGAGCCGTTCATAAATTGTTTAGACAAGTCTAAAAGTTCAGATTCAGGAATGTATGTAATCCCTTTACGCTTGATGTAAGACCATGTGCGATTATACATTTCGTCTGGCACGGATAGCCAACCAAAATCGTTTCTGAAGAAAATCTTCAAAATTTGGTTTTGAACCATATAAATCGTTTGGTCTCTGTTTTTAAAATTGATACGAAAAGGTTTTAATTCTTCAATCATTTTAGCTAATCCTCAAATGCTATAAGTTATAGAGCTAGTAGGAATCGAACCTACGCATTTCGACTATCAAAGTCTATCTTTACCGCTTAGATATAGCTCCACCAGTCTTTATCCGAAGTTGACTGCACTTCTGAACTTCATGTCGCGAACTTCGAGTCCAACGGAGGTTGTTTATATCCCCAAATATTGAACCTTGGGGGATTTGTCAGTCCTCAAATGACGATGTTCACTCCTGAGTAGTGATAGAATCATAATCAGGTGAAGGAAGATGTGGGATTCGAACCCACGCGCCACTTTCGTGACCTGACGGTTTTCAAGACCGTTCCCTTTAGCCAGACTTGGGTAATCTTCCATAATGACAGGCAAATCGGAACAGCGCTGTCGGCTTGTTCAGAGATGCCTCACTGCATGCAATGTGGGGGTTAAATACTTAATAATACAAGAGAAATATTTGTCACCCATGCCGATTAACGGATTTGAACCGCTGACCCTCTGATTACAAATCAGATGCTCTACCAACTGAGCTAAATCGGCTATCAAACTCAAACAATAGGTTTAAAGAAAACCACAAGTCCTTCAAACGCTTGTTTTACTTCGGACTTGCTCGAACCAATATGTCGCTACTATATTGGTGATTGCAGAGACAGGATTCGAACCTGCGACCTCAAGGGTATGAACCTTGCGAGCTACCAACTGCTACTACTCTGCCTTTATTTGCTTCAAAAGCAACGCACATGAAAGTATGTGATGTTACGTTTGACATCGGAAAGACAGGATTCGAACCTGCGACCTCTTACTCCCAAAGCAAGTGCGCTACCAAACTGCGCTACTTTCCGTTAAATACGAAGAGCAAGAGACTTGCTCTAAGAACTTTAGCAATCCTCTTTCAAGCATTGCACACCGTTGTGGCACAAAACGAACTCCACCAGCAGTCTCGAACCTACGACATCATGATTAACAGTCATGCGCTCTACCAACTGAGCTATGGTGGAATAAGAAACGGAGAATGAGGGATTCGAACCTACGCACGTTTGACCGCCTAACGATTTAGCAAACCGTCCTCTTCAGCCTCTTGAGTAATTCTCCATAATTCATAGTAATAAAATGATACCCTCAACACTTCTGGCATCTTATGTTGGAGAACCTTACAACCAACAAGTTTTTGAACATCCGTCGAGTACAGTCAGGCGGATATTGTTCATGGTTTTTATCACCTAGAAACTGTACTTCTATGGCGAAAGGCTTTAACGACTCACCCACCTTTTACAATGAGCGAGCCTAAGTTGCAATGAATCACTTCAAAGCAATCTTTTCGGCATGACCTGAGCAGGACTCGAACCTGCGACCCACGAGTTAAAAGCTCGTTGCTGCTACCAAACTGAGCTATCAAGTCTTACTCTGCGTTTGTCCAAGGTGCAGAAGCCTTAACAAGTAGTTAGCGCTTTACTCTTGTTACGGTGGTTCTTTAATCGTCATTCCACAAATGACAAGGAAATGGAATTAACTAATCTCAAAGTTTTAGATAATTTTCTTTCCTTATAGACAAATATGCTAACAGGTGTTTGGTAGTCGTTACTACGCGAAAACGCTCAATTAGAATATAGCCTGTAAAAATAACACTTCATAGGTATCGAGAGATTTGAACTCATCATTTAGATTCAACTGTCTCAAATTCGATTATTTGCAACTAATCAAATTGAATATTGACCGAAGAATCCGAGCTTTAAACAACCATTTACGTTATGAGTTTAGCTCTTCCATTATCATAAAGAATAGTCCAGATTAACGGAATCCTTTACTAGATACCCATGCACCGTATAGGAATCGAACCTATGTCACTACCGTGAAAAGGTAGTGTCTTAACCACTTGACCAACGATGCAAAATAATTTTATACAGTTGTTTCTATTTCTTCTGTATCTTCTATTATATTCAATTTAGAGGTGTCTATCCCATTACCTTCAAGTTCTTTAAGCAAGTCTTCTAAGAGTAATTCATACATAACAGTTTTACCAAGCCTTCCCAAGTTCTTTCATAAAGTCAGGCTCTATTGATTTGAAAATTTCCTCCACCATGTCAAGCCCACTTTCTAAAATACTCGCTAAAAATTCTTTTTCAAATTCAAATGTGTAAGCATCTTCTGCATAGCATTTGCTAACACCTGCTGGAAAAATTCTTGTAACTTTACGCCCTTCGACTGACCTTTCGATATTGATAGTTAGAGAGAAGTGGGCGATGTAATTTTTAGATTCTCCCACTAAGCTTAATACATCTTTTTCTTCAGGTAAGGTTGTAGATACTGCGATTTTTGTTGGCATTTCTATTATTACCGATGCTGAATTAGAATCAAGTGACATAAAGTGGATAGGAGTTTTGATTTTTGCTGATTGAACACTTATCAAATATTTTTTTAATTTATAAGTCTTCATTTCAAAAATCCTCTCAAATTTCTAAATAAATCCTCTAAATCATCTTAGAGAAAATGGAGTCGGTGGGAGTCGAACCCACGTCCAAACAACCTTTCCAATCAACCTTATTGCGCACTGCTACATTTAAGTATTCGACTTTAGGTAAATGCACAAATCCTAAAGTTATATCTCGAATTTAACTAGAGGGATGAGATGCCCCTACTAGCGATTACCGAATTTTTATAGCCAATGATTGTAACGGCACTTACAAAAGTCAGCTCGTCTTTGTGACTTTTTGTGTTTTTGCTAGAATAACTACTAAGCTAAAAGCTTAGGCAGCTACGCGAGCAGGAGCAAAAGTATTTGCAGTTATATTTAATTTTGGTGATTACGTCACCACTCGGTGCGAGGTTAAGAAGTCCAATCGCCTGTCGAATCCAAGCGACCCCTGAATAATATAAGTATAACATAGAATAGATTCTAAAATCAACCTATGTACGACTTAGACAGGATTTGAACCTGCGACTTCCCTACGCGTCTGTTTATTTAGTTCGATAGCAACTAATGTCATTGTTTTTTTACAACAGGTGACTAATTCCTGTATCTACCGATGTAAGGCGCTCTACCAACTGAGCTACTAAGTCTAAATATAGCGTTTTGTAACTATCCAGAACGTGCCCATCACTTTTCTTGCTAGTTTCGAACCTAACGCAAAAAGCTCCTCCACACATCATCCGTTCTAGCCACCATCCCTTCACAATAATTTAGAAGTTAGCTACGCTTCGTCAACATTATTGTCGCCCTAGTTCATCTGATTCGAGCAGGAAAATAGTTACAAGTTCATCATTTTTGATTTCTTGAACGACGCTTTGTCATTGTCCGAGAAACTACACTCCCCTATGTGTCATCAGGAAGATAATGATGTAGGCTTTCGCCTAAAGCTATAATGATTCAAGCAGGACTCGAACCTGCAACCCTACGCTTAGAAGGCGTATGCTCTCTCCAGTTGAGCTATTGAATCAAAGAAGGAAAAATGCAGAGAGTGGGAATCGAACCCACACGAAGGGAATCTTCGCAGAATTTTAAGTCCTGTGCGTCTGCCAGTTCCGCTATCCCTGCTATTTATCAAAGAGAAAAACTAGGGGAATCGGAAGCCCCTAGTTGTGACAGCAACCGTTCAAGTTTTCTTGTGCTGTCTGGGCGCGTAGTGTCTTTTGTCTCCACATAACTTCAGGGTTGATAGTCCTTACTGAAGAAACAATAGAGCGTGGTCAGTTAGGTTGACCGAACCGTAAGGGATGCGAGTTTTAGCAATTCAATTATTTGTTTTCGCAAATCTGCTTGGTAAAATTCACTTATCTGACTTACAAGAACTATTATAGCATATAAAAAAATCTATTTGTCAATACTATTTTTTTATTTTTTTAGGCATTTTTTTATTTTTTTCATTATAGAATATAAAAAAATGGTTTGGTAGATTTTGTTTTTTTATTTTTGATGAGGTTGTTTTTTTTGTGATATACTATTTTTTTATCTAATAATAGAAGGGAAGTTTATAGGATGTCATTGATTACACAAGAAAAATCATCCAGAAACAACTATTGTTTATTCTATAAATAATTGCGTAAAATGTCGTCGAACTAAGATGCTTTTAGATAGGGAGGGTATTCCGTTTGTAGAAGTTAATATCCAAGATGGCGACAATATGGATGATTATATTTCTTATCTAAAAGGAAGTTCTGATAAAATGGCAATGCCAGTTGTTTTTCCTCCTCTTTCTACTGGAATGGAAAGATGGAATGATTTTAGACAAGACTTGATCAAAGAGCTAAAAACAAAACTTTCTTAATAGAAACACTCTTTTTTAAGAGTGTTTTTTTATTTTTTGAATAATTGACTTTTTGTTTTTTATCATGTATAATATTATTAAGGAAAATACGAATATATATAAACAGGGGTAAACTAACAATTTACGCAAACATGAAAAATTGATAAAATGGAAAAGGTAGAGCGTGATGATAAGTCAGAAAATTAGACTGAAACTAACCAAAGAACAAGAACGTCTTGCGTGGTGGTATAGTAAAGTTTCACGCAACTTTTGGAATCTTTTAGTGGATATTGATAAGTGTAATAATAAAGGTGAGTTTGATGAGATTTTGAACAAAAATGGGAATAAGACCTATTATTCGAAGTTCTACGATAGAGAGGTATATAAGCTCAATCAATCAGACTATCTCAAACTTGCCAAACTTGTTGTCGCTAAGAACTATGAGAAAAATAAAGAGTTGTGGTCTTGGTATTACCAACCGAATCAATTCTTTATTTATAATTTTCTTTCTAGGGAATTAGTGAGAATTAGGAAACAGAACAAAGGACGGCTAAACTTTAGGGGTATTAGTAAAGTTCAACCAAGCTTCAATGTACGCTGTGATATTTCCTCAGACAAGAAGCGCCCTAGTCGTATCTATCTGAAAGATAGCGGAAAACTCCAAATCCCAACTATCGGAGATGTGCGTTTTGGCTCTATTCGAGCAGATTTTAATCTATCGTGTAAGAAACAAGTTGCCAACATTTCTTTTGATGGGAAATATTGGTACTTATCTTACACTGAAGATGTTGAAAATCAGGTAACTGAATTACCAGATTATACGGATGGAGTCGGAATTGACCTGGGAATCAAGACACTTGCGACGGTTTCTGATGGAACGACTGTCCCAAATATCAAGACCTTCAGGCGAGTTCGTATCTTGAATAAACGCTTGAAACGACTCCAACGCAAGGTATCTCGCAAATACCATATCAATAAATGCAACAAACACAATAAAACAAAGAATATACTCAAGCTAGAAAGACAAATCAAGCTGATACATCGTTCGTTAAGAAATATCCGTATCAATCATATTCGTAAATTTGTCTCAGAGTTGGTTAAAAAACAACCGCAATATATTGCCATCGAGGATTTGAATGTAAAAGGGATGATGAAGAATAAATATCTTGCAAAAGATATTGTTAATTGTTCTTTTTACACTATTAGAAGACATCTTATTAGAAAGGCGACTGAACGCTGCATAGCGGTTAGATTGGTGGATAGATTTTATCCCTCTAGTAGAACTTGTTCAAACTGTGGCAGTTACAACAAAGATTTGAAGCTCAGTCAACGAGTTTATCATTGTAGTAACTGCCGAGAGAAAATAGATAGAGATTTCAACGCCTCCTTGAATATTGCGAAAACTGACAACTATGCACTAGCTTAATCAACTTGTTTTATTACCTTTGAAAACTAGAGGTAATTAGTTTTAGTGGTAGGTCAGCCGTGAAGCCGAACCACTCTAATACATACGCCCTGAAAATTATGAGTATATCAAACAAAGAGTAGCTTTGGCAAAATTTGGCTCAATATGGGAATGTCAATCGTGTTATTCATTTTCTGATTTTCGCACTTTTGACTGACGGTAAAAATATGCGTTACTATAATACAGAGGGATTAACATGCGTTACTATGATACAGAAGAATTTCAAGAAGTTTATGATTATTTCGGAGTTACTAATTTGAAGGAATTGGCTCAAAAGTTAAATCATACTAGACCAATGCTTCGTTATCGCTTAGAGTCTTGGTTGAAGCATAAATTTCCACTGAATTTTCTATATGTTAAAGGTGAATTAAGACCTTTGAAAGATAGTGACGGAAACTGGTACAAAAACATCTCTGAAGTTGCTGAAAAGCATGGTGTTCGTTATTACAACGTAACGACTGCGAGAGATGAATTTGGAATTATCGACTTGGCGGTTTTAAATGAAATTGCCGCACGAAGAAGAACAAAAAGAGAGAAGATAGAAGAAAGGAAGATACATGCCTGTATTTGACCAAAAGAAACAGATTATTTATTTAAACTCTAGTTATTTACCTTTAAATTTTGAGCGTATTGCTGCTATGCCTTATGTTCTTAGTCCTTCTGGGGATAAAAAATTCTTTTACTTTAGTAAAAACGGACAAAGAATCAAGTTTTACACATGGGAAGAATTAAAGGAGATTTATCAAAGACACGATATTTTATTGAAAAATTTCCAAGAACTTAGGACATCAGAAAAAATTAAAGAAACTTCATGGAATGTATTCGAAACAGCGTCAGGGAAAGTGTTTAGTCCTCCTGCTGGCAGAGTTGTCAGTTTGACGAATTTGTTTTCTGGTACTCAAACATCTTTGTTTCAACCACATTCTATCAAACCAAGCGTTTCTAGTTTAAATAAAACCGTGGTTGAAGACCATTTGGGAAATAAATTCCCCACAAAAAAAGCTATGGCTCTTTATTACGGAATTACTCCTGTTGTTTTAGCTAAAAGACGTTCTCGTGGTTGGTCTCTAGAAAAATCTTTAACAACACCTATCAATCCTCAGCTACCAGAAGTTAAAGACCATTTAGGAAATACTTTTATTGGTAAAAAAGAACTATACAAACATTATGATGTAGTTCCTAGAATTGCAGAAAAGTTATTAGCTGCTGGATTCAGTTTAGAAGATGTCTTAACGAAAAAAGAAGGTGTTTATAACACTGGGCGAGTGCAGAAAGACCATTTAGGGAATACCTTTATTGGATTAAAATCCATGTGTGACCATTACAAGATTACAACTAGCGCCTACTATCAAAGATTAAGAGCTGGTTGGACTTTAGAAGAGACGTTGACAACTCCGATTGGCGATCATACAAAGAAAGGTGTTTCTTGTAAAGACCATTTAGGAAATGAATTTTCTTCTATTGGGGATATGATTAAGCATTATGGTATCACCAGGACTGTATATGGTTATAGAAAAAAATTAAAATGGACGTTGGAAGAGATTTTAACGACTCCTTTAAAAGAACAAGATAAAATTGAAGACCATTTAGGGAATAAGTATGAATCAATTCACGAAATGGCTTCTAAATATCCGTGCAAAACCTCTGAGACTTATCGCTCAAGAAGAAAAATTGGTATGTCTGTTGAAAAAGCTTTGATGACACCTATTGCTAAAAGAATTTATAGAAAGTCAAGAGAGTGTCAGGACCATTTAGGAAAAAACTTTGAAACATTGAAAGCAATGTGTGATCATTATGAAATTGAACCTAACACTTATAAAGCTAGAAGAAGAAGAGGAATGTCTGTCGAAGAAGCTTTGACAACACCGATTAAAAGAAAGAAAAAATAAATGATGAACGAAAACTTACTCACAAATATTATGTTCACTCTATTGACTATTTTGATGCCTATTACGATGAGGTCTGCTTATAAAGAAATGTTAGAAACTATCAGCAAATACAATAAGTATGTTCCAAAAAGTTTTGGGAATAAAGTAAAAAATATTGGAATTTTTATTATTGCTTTTGTGATTTTGCTTTGGATTAGCTTTTTGTTAGGATTGAATATTTCTTATCACATCCCTTTTGTGAGTTATTTATTTGGGCAAGCTTATTTTGCAGGGGTCAACCTTCTTATTTACAACGTTGTTCTTGAATATCAAGAGCGTGAAAATATAAATAGTGAAATTTTTGAAAAAAATAATTAGTAAAAAAAGCTAGTCTAAGGCTAGTTTTTTTGTTATATAATTGACTTTTTATAAGTTTTGTGGTAGAATATTATTATAAAAAAAGTAAAAAAAGGAAAAAGTAAATGAATGTAGTAAAAAGTAACCTCTGCCACGGATGCTTTAGCAAGTGTTTGGAACGGAGGATTGTTTAGAAAAAATACCTCTCAAGGTTCTGATTATGTTATAGTATCCATCACAGACGAAAAAGATTTGGAAAAGATTCCTATTCGATTCCATCCAGCGAAAAACCTAGTGGGTGTCCTGCACCTGCCTTTTATAGATATTCCTCCTAGTATGATTGAACCTACGAAGACTGTTTATGAGCAATATGAACTTGATAATAACGCTTTTTCTAAAGAATTAGCTTGTTCTTTGATTGAATTTATTGATAGCTACAAAGAAAAATATCCAAACATCAATGTTTTGGTTCATTGCGAAGCTGGGGTTTCTCGTTCGCAGGCTGTCGGAGCGTTTTTAGAGGTTTATCTAAGTCAAGATTATTCTAATCTCCATGAACGTTTACATGATTGGAATCTGGAATATTTCAAAGTTTGCTTAGAAGCCTTGTTGGATGTGACAACAGATGAAGAACTTACTTACCTGGCTGAGAGTTTGCTTGGTTATAAAAAGCCGATTCATAAATCTACACCAATGGGTGTAACTTTGTGGAATCCATTTGACGAAATTATATTAGAAGAAGAAAAGAATGAATATCTTTTTTCTAAAGGTTGGGTTAGAAGTGGACCTCTATATTCTAATTCTGATTTAACCCCTATCAGCAACTTGTTGTTGGTAGAAGCGTTGAAAGGAAGGAAAGTAAAATGAGCTTTTTAGACCTAAATAGAATGTTGGCAGAGGTTGGGTATTACAATGTTAATGATGAAGAGTTAATCCCCTCTTTGAAGGAACTTAATTGCATCCCTGATGAAACTTCTGAAGTTCCGTCTTCTGTCAAAGATTGGATACGTTTATGCAAAAGTCTTACGGCTTTCAGAGTTAGTTTGTCTTACGCTTTGAATCCGTATGTTTGGGAAGCCAATCATCTTTCTGAAGAGTGTCAAGAATGGTTATATAATGCAGACAATCAAGAAACATTCGCTCTTTTGTGGATTGGGCGCGACTGGAAGAAAAAATAGAAATGAGGAAAAATATGAATTTAGTAGAACAACCAGAGAAAATTTCACAACATTGCCTAGTTAGTGGAGTTATGTTGAAAGATGCCAAGAATGGCAATAAATATGTCGAACTTACCTTATCTGACAAAACAGCAAGCGTTCCTAATTGTAAAATTTGGAATGTGACTGAAAATGTGTGGGAAGAATTGCAAAAAGCTTCTGTTCTTTTTGTAAATGGTAATGCGGATTACTACGGTGGCAAATATAAAATCAATATCCAAGATTTTACATTCCCAGAAGATGATTTTGACATCTCTGATTTAATCCCAACTGAACCGATTGACGTTGAAGGTACTTACAAGGATATTTTGGAGTTGGTTTATTCTATGACTAACCCTATTCTAAAGAAAGCATCTCTTGGTTTGTTGGAAGAATTTGGGGATAGTTTAAAAATTGTTTCTGCTGCAAAACGCATGCACCACTATAAACGTTCAGGTCTTTTACGCCACGTCAAGGAAATGCTTGATTTAGCCTTGTTTGTCCAAAAAATGTATCCAAGAGCAAATAAAGATTTGTTGATTGCAGGAATTATTTATCACGACATTATGAAAGTTGAAGAATACCAATATTCTAGTTTGGCAGAAGATTTCTCTAAGAAAGGATTCTTATTTGGACATATCTTCTTGGGTGCTGAATTGCCTAAAAAATATGTCTCAAATGAAGAGGCTGATAGTGAAGAGATTGAAATGTTACAACACATCATTCTTTCACATCACGGTAAGTTGGAGTGGGGAAGTCCTGTTGAACCTGCAACCATTGAAGCTGTTATCGTCCATCACGTTGATAACCTAGATGCTAAAGTTTATGCTTTCTCAGACGAGTTGAGCCAAATGGAAGTTGGAGAAAAACGCCAATCTCATGCAATTCACTCTAAAGTTTACAAAAACCCATTAAACGCTCCACAAGAAAATGTGACAGTAAGTGATTTGGTTGATGAAAATGAAGAATTTCCGTTTTAACAAAAATCTGCGTAAGTCCCACCTCTTGGGTGGTTGGGAACTAAGCGGTGAAAGAAAATAAGAAAGAAAGGAGAAGTAAGATTAAAAGATGGTAAAACACAAGACGTATAAATTCCGTCTCTATCCTAATCTTGAACAAAAGGTGTTTTTTGAGAAAACCTTTGGGTGTTCACGCTTTATTTGGAATCAGATGTTGGCGGATAGGATTGCTCATTATGAGAAGACTGGAACAAGCTTAAAAAATAGTCCAGCTCAGTATAATAAAAAGTATCCTTGGTTGAAAGAAGTTGATAGTTTAGCTTTATCAAATGTTAAGTTGAATCTAAACGCTGCTTACAAATCTTTCTTTCAGTCTAAGTTTGGTTTTCCACGATTCAAATCTAAGAAAACAGCTCAATCTTATAAGACCAATAATCAAAAGGGAACGATTGCTGTCTTAGATGGGAAGGTCAAACTTCCAAAAGTTGGCTGGGTTAAACTCAAGCTCCACCGTCAACCAAAGGGTTTGATTAAGAGCGCCACTATTTCAAAGACAGTAACAGGAAAGTATTTCATCTCTATCCTCTGTGAAGAAGAAATTTTACCTCTGCCTAAGACTGATTCTAGTTTAGGGGTTGATTTAGGACTGGAGAACTTTGCTATTCTCTCAACTGGAGAGAAAATTGAGAATCCTAAGTTTCTTACCTCTCTATCCAAGAAGTTGGCTAAGGAACAGAAGATTTTGTCTAGGCGAGGGCTTCTTGCTAAGAAAAAAGGTATCAAACTCTCTGAGTCCTCTAACTATCAGAAACAGAAGTCAAAAGTCGCTCGGCTTCATGAGAAGATTGCCAACCAAAGAAAAGACTTCCTACATAAACTCAGTACAAACCTCATCAAGAACCACGATATGATTTGTATCGAGGATTTAGCGAGTCGCAATCTCATGAAGAACCACCACTTAGCAAGAGCTATTGGTGATGCCTCTTGGAATGAATTTGTCCGCCAACTTCACTACAAGGCAGACTGGTATGGAAAGAAGATTGTGACCATCAGTCGTTGGTTTCCCTCTTCCCAACTCTGTTCTACTTGTGGAGAAAGTTCAGGGAAGAAAGCTCTTTCTATCCGTGAGTGGACTTGTGAGAGCTGCGGTACTCATCATGACCGTGACATCAACGCTAGTCTTAATATCCTCAAAGAAGGATTGAGTCTAGCCTAACTAATTTTAGAACCGTAGGAACTATGGGGATAGCTTGGTCCACTTGTGTAACCTCTGGAGGCTAGACACCTAATCTCTAAGTCAGCACATTACCCAAGAAGCTCCTCCCTCTTAATGAAATGTAGGGAGGGGTAGTTCACAAATGAAGATTATTCTTCTGGTATGTTGAAGTATCTTTCTAAAGTTGAAACTGTTATAAATTCTTCTCTTTTAGAAAATAAACAGAATGTTGAAAAAGGAGAATACTTATCTAATGAGCTTGTAGAACAAATTCAAAAAAACGAAAAAGAATACAATAGAAAACAGGGGCTTATTGGGGCAATTATATTTGGGATTTTTATTTTGATTTTGATTTTTATAGGAATTAAATGCGACAAGCTCCGAAAAGAAGAGGAGGAATATTATAAGTGGAAAAAAGGAAATTCTTCTTCATCTAGCGGTTCTGGTTCAATTTCCTATCGTTCGGCTTCACGCTCTTATGATTCATTTAGTTCTTCTAGTTCTTCAAGCTCCTATGATTCTTCAAGTTCTTCATCAAGCTCCAGTTCGTGGTCAGGCGGTGGATTTGACGGTGGCGGTTCTTCTGGCAGTTGGTAAATAAATAAAAACGAGGTAAAGTAAAATTATGAATAAAACAGTAAAAATTTTCGGTGTAGTTATTGGTGTGCTTTTGTTATTTGGGCTATTCTTTATGGGAAGCTACAACGGACTTGTCTCTAAGAAGGCGAATGTTGAGCAGGCGGAAGCTAAAATCGAAGCAACACTGCAAAGGCGATATGATTTGATTCCTAACGTAGTTAATAGCGTCAAAGGTTATATGGCTCACGAAGATAAAATCTTTACAAAGATTGCTGAAGCGCGTGCTAAAATCGGTTCAAGCTCTGCAACATCTGCTGACAAAGAGAAAGCAGAAGGGGAGTTGGATTCTGCTATTTCTCGTTTGTTGGTTGTGAAAGAAAACTATCCTGAGTTGAAGTCGAATGAGCAAGTTCAAACATTGATTACAGAACTTGAGGGAACAGAAAATCGTATTTATGTAGCTCGCACAGACTACAACAAGGTAGCAACTACCTACAACGCCACTATCCAAAAATTCCCTACAAATATCGTTGCAAATATGTTTGGTTTTGAAAAAGTGGATTTGGTAGAGGCGACTAAGGCTGCAAAAGAAACAGTTCCTTCTGTAAATTTGAAAGACTAGTTGGAGGAAAAATAACATGAAACGTTTATTGTTACTTCTTAGCGTTTTCTTTGCATTTGTTAGTATTTCTGTTTATGCAGAAGAAATTCCTTCCTCTCCTCCAATCAATGGTGTCTATGACCCACATGGTTATCTCGGTCAAGATGTTGTTGATAAAGTAGGAGAGCTGAACAAAGAATGGTCTGAAACCACTCTAAAACCTCAAATCGCTGTTGCTATTGTTGATTCTTTGGATAAAGACATTGAAAGTGTCGCAAATGAGACTGCACGCGCATGGAAGGTAGGTTATTCTGGTACAGATAATGGAATCTTGTTGGTTATTGCTATCAAGGATAAAAAAATCCGTACTGAGACTTCCAATAATTTATCAACTCTCATCACAGATTCAAAAGCTAGTTCATTGAATAGCACAGTAAAATCTGACTTTAGGCGTGGCGATTATTCTACTGGTGTTTCTGCTTATTTATCTGAACTAAGTAGCTTTATAACTCCTTATTTGTCTAATTCTGCTTCTGAAATAAAAGAGCAGAAATCGGAAGAAGAAAAAGACAGACTTAATAATCTTGATAAAGAACTTAAAAAACTTTTTAAACTTTTTTTAATTGCTTTAACCATTTTACTTCCTCTTATGCTTCCTATTCTTCTCATTCAATATTTGATTAGACGGTATGATAATAGGTATTCAGGATATACAGGATATACAGAAAACCACAACCGTGGCTATTACGTCAGCCAATCCATTAAAGCTTATGGTGATAATGATTATGGTGATGATTATGACGACGAATATATCAAAGACAAATCATCATACAGTAAGAAAAAACAACATGATTCTGCTATTTACGACAGTGGTTCATCTTACACCAGCAGCGACTTTGGTTCTTCCTCTAGTTCTTCCTCTTACGACAGCTCAAGCTCTTGGAGTGGAGGAGATTCATGGTCAGGCGGAGGTTTTGACGGTGGAGGCTCTTCAGGTGATTGGTAAAATCTTGAATTGAGTTTTGGTTTGTGGTACAATATCAATATTATTTGAAGTGGTAAGCTTTTCTCTTATTTTTATTTTATTCGTTACAATATTTATAATTTCCATTAAGTAAATTTCTCTATTTTATTCAATTATCTACTGCGTTCTGTAATTTGTAAAAAACCTCCTTGCTACTTCAAATAAAAACCTCCTTCCTTCTTGGGAGGTTTCTTTTTATCTCTTTACATATATTTTACTATACGTTTTATATATTATACTTGACATATTCTGTGTTTTATGATATACTAGGTTTATAAAATAAGAGGAAAAGAGAGTGAAAGTAATGGATATTTTTGATGTTCCTGAGATGGATGTTCTTGAGCTTTATTGTTTTCAAAACCAAGTTGATAACATTATCAAAAAGGGTGAACTTAAAGAATCTTTGAAATTATTAGGGATTTGTTATTCTGATAATAACCTAGAGAAAGGTAATGAGAATAGAATCGTTTTTGCGTTTTCAAAAAGTGGCACAATCGCAATCGAGATTCAACTTGTGGAAAAGAAAATACGATTTTGGGGCTGGATAGGAACACGTCTAGAAGGTGACTATTTTTGGAGATATGTCTTTAAAAATTATGAAGAATTGTGGCGTAGTGTTTTGAATTTACTCGTTTCAGAATATTTCTCGCCTACCGAAAGTGTTTCTTGTGAGATTGTAGCAAATACTCAAAGCGATTTGTTATGTCAATGGATAGAAGGTGCTGAAGAAACCGAAGATAAATAGACATCTAAAAATAAGAGGAGGTGAGAAATTTGAGTTCAAAAATTTGGCAAAGTTATGGGATGCAAATTGGTAATCAATTTTTGTTTCACGGAGGACCATTAACTCTTAACTGGGATATTCAAGGACAAACTATCATGCAACAATTACTAGCTGTCCAAGGAGTTCTCTTTACTGAAAATTTTGCACCAGCGATTTTAGGACTGAAAAAAGACAAAAAAGAAGCTCTCCTTCGTGCTAAAAACAAGATGAGTGAAATTGCTGACCCTGAGAAGTTGAAGGAGTGGGAGGAAGAAGGTTTTTATACAAGTTTAGTCATTCTCCTTCGTCGCCTTTATTTCGCATGGAATGATGAAGAAATTGAGGATAAAGTTTATAAAGCGATTAGCTTGCAACTTGCAAAAGGGTTGCTCGAAACAGAAGGCTTGGAATTGATTTATGTGAAATCTGAACCTTACGAACCTAACGACTTGTCTATCATGTGTGAATATGGCATGGCAGAAATGTTTGATAAAAAGAATTGGTTGCCTCATGGAAATAGATTGGGGAAAATGCTGATGGATATTCGTGAAGAATTGAAAGGAAAAATGAAATGAAAATTACGAAACAAAAAGAAGTTGTGATTGCTATGGCATTAGCATTGTTGATTGATATTAACCTTATAGGTATAAGCTTAGTATTTATCCCTGCTAATTTCAAATTCATTGTGGTTTTGTACGCTTTGTTCTATGTATTTACGGTTTGGCGTACATTGAAATGGATTCGGTTCGATAAGGATTAAGGAGTGGTCATGAAAATTTTTGACGGTAAAACAGTCTCACAAGAAATTGCTGAGAGCTTGAAAAAGGAAGTATCTTCTTTTGAAGGGATTCCTAAACTTGTTGTTATGAGCGTTGGGAATGACCCAGCAAGTATGTCTTACATCAAGAGCAAGACAAAGATGGCAATTGTTATTGGTATTGAACTGGAACATGTGCAGTTCTCAGAAGACGTTGCAGAAGAGGTTCTTGTTGAAGCGATTAACCAATTCAACGATGATGAGCGCGTGAATGGAATTATCTTACAATTACCTCTCCCTGAGCATCTAAACGCCTCTAAACTTTCTTCGTTGGTTCGCCCTGATAAGGATGTTGATGGATTTTCATCTGCAAACATGGGGAAACTCTCCTTAAATCAACCACATTTCATTCCTTGTACGCCATCAGGTATTTTAGACATTTTAGACTTTTATAACTATAATGTTGAAGGCAAGAGTGTTGTTATCCTTGGGCGTAGCAATATTGTTGGAAAGTCCCTTGCGTTAGAGTTGATTAACGGTGGAGCTACCGTTACTATTTGTAACAGCAAGACCAGTAAGACCTTGTTACGTTCCCTTTGTTTGTTCGCTGATGTAGTTGTGGTAGCAACTGGACATCCCAATACTGTTAGTTTTCATGATATTAGAAATGCAGAAGTTATCATTGATGTCGGCATTAACCGTCTTGAGAGTGGAAACTGGTAGGGGATGTCAATTTTGAATCTTTACTCAACCATCAATTCTCAGGGATTGCAACTCCTGTTCCTGGAGGCGTAGGCTTAATGACAGTAGTGAATCTGATGAAAAACACTATTTTAGCTTATAAGCAGCAACAAGTAAATCGAAAGGAGGATTAGATGAACTCAAATATGGATATTCATATTCTTGATACTTTCAATATCTTCATCTTGCTTCGTGACAAAAGTGTTAGTGGCTTTATGTTAGAGCAAGAGACTGGAGTTTCGAGAAGTACCGTTTTAAAAGTTCGCTCTGATAAAGAACAATTTGGCACGTTGATGATTGACACTCTCCTGAAGTTGCAGAAATGGATGTTGTCAGAAAGTGGAAAGCTTTATTTTTCAACTAATGCTAACATTTATAATTTACAAGCTTTGGAAGAAGTGAGAGAAGGAGATATTGACCTCTACAAACAGATTGACCTAAACAAAGTTTCGGCTTTTATTAAAAATCCTTTTGTTAAAACAAATCTTCTTGATAAAGGAGCAGGTTTTTCTCCTATGGAGCGTTCTCTGTTTAGACGAGGGAAGAAGAGTATCTACACCATGACTTTGAAAAAAGTGGCAAAAATTCAAAAACTTATGAATCAAGTTGAAGAAATTGGACTTGAAGCAACAATGGAGTTTTATAAATAAACATTACAGAAATAAAGAAAAACCTTGCTTTTAGCAAGGCTTTTTTATTTATATCTACCAAACTTCTTCTCCAACTGGTTCTACATCTTTCCAATATTCTTCATTTTGATAGCCTTCATAGTCTTTCAGCAAGTCCTCAAGCTTAAACCGAGGAATGTTTAAGACATCACTTTCTTTTTTGAGAGTAACAACCCCATCCTCCATCTCTAAAACTAACTTATCTCCAGCTTTCAATTCCATCTTTTCTACAACTTGTTTAGGTAGCAGAATCCCTAAACCATTCCCCCACTTAGAAACTCGTTTGCCTACAACGATTTTATCTGACATGATTTTATTTCCTTTCATTTTTATATATTTTATCATACTTTGTATAACTTTGTCAAATTTATTTTATATTTCTTTGTTTTTCCACTTGACACGCGCGTTTATTTGTGATAGAATATTATTATAAAAATAAAAAAGAGGTATATTAAAAATGAAAGCTGTAACACATTACGAAGTGAATGGACATTTATTTGCGAACAAAGAACTAGCATTGGCTGTTGAGGATATTCTCACGCACTATCCTGATTTGAAGTTTGATGTTGATGGCAATTCAATTTCTCTCAAGGTCAAAACTTATGAAGGTTCTGCCAAAATTGAGGTGACTGAAAATGAAGTAAAAATCATCTTTGTTACTCACGACCCTTCAACAGACACAGCAGAAATTATGGATTTGGAACGACGTGGTATTTTGTGGGATTTTGCTCGCGGTACACAAACCTTCACTCCTAAAAACAAAAAGAATTTGCTTGAAGATTTCAAACTTCTTTATGAATATACGAAGGAAGTTCGTAGTTTGATTTGAAACATTATTATGAAAGGAATTTCTAATGACTGCACCTAAAAAACGAGTTTACTACGCAAAAGGAAATTTTGTTACCTACAAGAACGAGCGATACATTGTCGTATCTGCTAACTACAACTACTTGTTCACTGTCTATACATTGATGAATGTAACAAGTTTTGAAATTGTGCTTGTAAGCAGCTTAGACGAAAATCTTAATCCAATCCGTAAGCGTGCATTTTATGAAGACGCTGAGAATATGTCGGAAAAACAAAAGAACTTCATCAAGCTTTTAGAGAGTAAGACAGGGGCTAAGTTTAACGGACGTGATATGGTGGATGTCGATACATTTATCAATCTCGTTAAAAACGCTAATTACTCTAAAGAATATAAAGCTCAAAAATTAGAAGATGAAGTCCTTGGGGATGTTTTGTAAAATCCTTCTATAAACATATTTAGAAAAAAATTGGAAGTTGGTGAATAGAATGAAATTTGAAGTTTTTTCTGCGCGACTATTTGACGAAGAGGCAACCTATGATAAATATCGAGAAGCATTAGAGAAAGTGGGAAAGGTTTCTTACTTTTGCGAATGTGATACAGGAAACCCTGTAATTGAGCTTGAATTAGACGACTTAGACGCTCTACCTTCGTTGATAAATGAGTTGGGAAGAGACATAAAAATATCAACACCCTATAATGAAAAGAAACCTTTTCAATTATGGATTGTTGATGGATATATGGAGTGAGGCGAGATTTTTGCTATTAAGCTAGAGCTAGAAAATCCTGCTGGAATCATGATGAATAAATTACTTTAGAAATTTTAAAAAACAACTTTGATTTTAATCAGGTTGTTTTTTTGCGAAAAAAATAATTTTTGGTGTATATATTGGTTCGACATCTTCTCGTTTTTTTGTGATATTCTTTTATTATAAATAAAAAAAGGAGGGTATGTTATGACCTACATTTTAGCTATTTCTAAAGATAGAAATCTTACTTTATCTTCTGCTAAAGATTTAGAAACTTCAGTTGTTGAAGTTATTGACCTTATTCTGAAAGATTACGACATAAATCCAAAAGATTTCCCAACAGACAGCACCCAGCTTCGCAAAAAGCTGGTTGAGACTGTGGATGGGGCAGAAGAAGAAATTGATTCTTTAGTCGAGTTGTTTTTATTGAGGAATAACGTCTCTGAAGAATTAGATAATTTGTTTGCTAAAGAGAAAAGTGAGATTTCTATTTCAAATGATGATGACCATTTGTGGGAACTAACAATTTATTTGGAACAATCTAAATTGGTTTTAGAAGTTTACTCTAATATTGACAGCGACTATCCGTGGGATGCGTTATTGAAGAATGTTGATTGATAAAAAAAAGAGGAGTGTAAAAACTCCTTTTTTTACAACAAAAAACGTCAATTATAACCCCACTTGACGTTTTTTTCTCTTGCTCTGGGATTCGGGATTGTTGTTTTGCTTGCTTTATGATAAACCAGCAAAAAGGATTCCCATTCCTTTATAAGAATTATACCACATCTTTTTATAAAAAACAATAGATGGAATGTAAAAATTCATCCATTGTCTTGGTTAGTTATTTCATGGCATTTTTACATATCTGACTTGACAACTCCTTACTTTTGTGATATACTTGTATTACAAATAAAAAAGAAAATGAGGTTCTTATATGAAAAAATATGTTTTAGCCAAACAATGTGAACGTGATATTACTGTTGATGTTTTACCTTCTTTCGAAGAAGGAGTTATTACTATTATTGACCTTCTTTTGAAAGATTGCAACATCATTGGTGAAAATTGCTCTATGGAAGATTTTGCATCAGACGGAACTTTGGTGTGGGCTTTAGAAAGAGAACACAGCGAAGAGTTTGCTGTTTTGGTTAAGGAATTGTTTGAATTGCGGACTAAATTTGCTTCTGGTGAAGTAGTCGAATGCGACATTAACAACAATTACAATGACCCAATCTGGGCTATCTCCATCAAGTCTGAAGAAGATAAATTATCTGTCTTGGCTTATTCAAACATCAACCATAATTTTATGTGGGATGCAATCATCCAAGAAATTTAAAAAAGTAGAAAAATATGAAAATAACTCGACTAAACAATCACTCGGATAAACACATTACTTATCCTGACGAACTAGAACTAAACAAACCTCTTACGGTTATTGCAGGTCCGAATGGCTATGGGAAAAGCAGCTTGTTGATGGCGGTAAAAAGGAGTGTTAGAGAAACTTATGGAGAAGAATATAAGTATTACTCAACCTTTGAAGTGGAAGTGTCCACTAAAAAATCAACTATTGATTCCATTCTTTCTAAACCAACTTACGAGCGCCCTAACGCCCTTCTTTCACCTATGATGGTTACAATGGAAATGACTTTATAACCATGCTTGGTTTGGCAGGTTGCACTTATTCAGTGAAATTGGAAAGAGTTGAATATTCAGAAGGTCAACTGCGAATTTTGGATTTGAAACGTATTTTTGATTTGGTCAACCACGCGCAACAAGTTGTCGAAAAGAAAGATACTCCTTTTGTACTGTTGATTGATAGTGTTGATTCTGGTCTAAGCCCTGACTTCTCACTTGAAATTCAAAAAATGATTCGGCAATTTGTAGAGCATGATTCTTCTAGTAATCTAAGAGTTTTGTTAGTTTCAAATACTTATGAACTCTTCCAAAATTGGGATGAAGAGCAAACGGAAATTATTGATGCTCGAACCTTTGAAAAACTCCATTTCTCTTCCTACGAAGACTATGTGACTTACTGCCAAGAAAAGAGCAGCTATGAAGACCGTGTGATTGGAGCTAATATTTACAGAGACTAACAACAAACAAAAAGCACCTGCTCAATGCAAGTGCTTTTTTGATTTTAAGGTTTGTTCAGGGCTGTTAGTATGTTTGCTTTATAAAAGCCAACAAAAGGACTCCCCATTCCTTATATAAGAGTATAACATATTTTTTAAATAAAAACAATAGGCGTAGCTTTCACTACGTCTATTGTCTTGCGGTTTCCCACTAATTCAGAAAGGATAAGGCTCTGTCGTGCCTTAACAAATATTATAGCAAACCTCACTCAATAAAGCAAATTTTAAAACTAAAAATTTATGTACTTTTCCCTAGACAGTAGATAAACCCTTGATTTGTCTGAGTTTAAGACGTAACGTACACTCTCTAAAAAAATGTACTTTATAAATGAAATGTACTTTATTTCAAGGTTGAATAAAGTACATTTTTTTGTTCTAGCAGCTTAAATGTATAAAATACAAATTAAACTTTTACCAACCCCCTTGTAAGCCTACAAATCTTGAACAATCAAGGTTTAGGTTTTCGGCAATAGTCATTTTTACTAAAATTTACATTTGAAAAAATTTCAGTTTTCACTTTGATAAGGTACACTTTAGATAAATTTTTGACGAAAAAAATTTTTTTTAGTTATAACAAAATTTTTACAACGGTCTTTTTTTGTATATTTGGCTTGACAAATTCTATTATTTATGATATACTTGTATTATAAATCGGAAAGGGAAAAATAAAAAAATGAAAGCTATTGAACCAATCGAAATAACTGATAATGATAAAAGATTTGTTTATCTTGTTATTATTGAAATGTGGAGGAAATTTATGCCTGAGAAGGCTTATAAAGAAGATGATATTCAACGATTGAAAGAATACAAGGATAACTTTTATGTTCTTACTCAATGGTTGAAAAATGATGTTATCTACCTCGTTTCTCTAGCTCATTCTGAAAGGGAAAAACAAGATGCTCTTTTGGAAGAAATCAATTCTTGGATAAAAGAACAAATGGGGACAACAAATATGTATTCAATGGTCTGCATGAGTGAATTTTCTCTTGAAAAAATCAAGCAACGCTTGGAAATTCAATCGGATTGGAAAAAAGCTCTTGATGATGTAAAAGAGTATGATGAACACGAAGGCATTTACAATGTAAGCTATATTGCTTCTGCAATGGATTATGGATTATCAGAAGAAAATCTTAGCAAACTAGCTCTTATCTACAAAGGCGCTCCAGAAGGTAGCAAGCGACGTGCGGTTATTGAGCAGTTGCTAGAATGTATTAACTACCATACTGAAAACTCTGATTTCAGCTCAGAAAATTATGAGAAATATATTATTACAGAAGATAAATAAAGGAGAATAATCATGTTAGACAAAACAGAAATTGCATTACTAGAAATTGCTAAAGAAGAAATTGATAAGAAAATGGCAATGAAAGGGAATGATAAAAAGGTAACTGGGCTTTCGCTTTTTACCTCTTTTATTCATTTTGGCGGTTCTGCTCCAAGCAGACACAAAATCAAACGAATAATGAAAAACAAGACAGGGGAAGTTTTGATGTGGTGTATGTCGGTCACAGGTGACAAAATTGAATTGCCGATTCCACTAGATAAAAATAATGAACTTTCAGTTGTTGTAGATGTTTGGGAGGGTGAAAATGTGGACCATATCCTAGAAATCAATTTGAATGGACTGAAATATCTACACTTGGAATACAACCATGAAGACAAGACACTCCGCCAATACAATTACCACGACCCACATGATAATGACTTCACTAGTGAACAAACCATTGATGTCGAACCATTTAAAGAAGATTCTTCTTTAAGTGTTATTGCAGAACTTGAAGAAAAGTATGGGGTGGACATTAGGATTTCACCTGTTCCTGAGCAAGAAGGTTTTGTTTACGGAATCGTAGTAGGAAGTGACTCTTCTAAATGTAGCACCATCACAACAAAAGACTACCCATCTATTGAAGACTTGCTAGAAGCTCTAGAAAACGAAATCCTTCCAGAATATCAAAAAATGGCAAATTCTTTCGTCAAATTGAACTCTCTCGTCAAAGGCGCTAAGATTCTATAAGGAGAAAACAAAATGTCTTATCCAACCTATCAACAAACAGAAAAACTACGAATTGGACAAGTTGAACTCACTTCTTATTCGGAACTAGAGTGCGTCCACTTACAAGTAGAATACTCTTTAGAAACAAAAGATGTCCTTGCTTTGATTTCTTACTGCATTGACAATCACTGTGGCATCTCTTTGTACTCGAAATCTCAGGAAGACGCTGCTAAATTGGAGGGGGTTGAAATTCACCGAACCACATTCCCTTCAGATGAGCTAAACCAACAACGTTATGCGCGTGATTTTATGGATTTGTATTATAGCTTACAAGAACCTGTTATTGTTCTGCCTCAAATGTTGATTGGAGAACTTGTACTAGAGGCTTTGGAAAAATTCTATGAGCTTGACTATTGGGAAGGTTATTCCCCTGTTTATCCACACTTTGGGGTGTTGCTGCAATCAACATTGATGAGTGGAAAGGTTCGGTTGATTTAATATGGCTATAACTAGTTTTTACAAAAGAATTTTTGCTGTACCAAAAAGAAAAAAACTTCGGAATTTGTAGCTAATATGATAAAAAGACACTGAACAAGTTTCGTTAAAAAAATTTTTACTTCTAAACGTAGAAGTCTAAGTGACTATCAAAAAGAGCTAACGAATGTTTTTTTGGTAGATGAAAAATATAGATAGAGGTAAAAGTTTTCGTTTCGCCTCTATTTATTGACATAAAAATATTTTTTTGTGTTATAATATGATTATAAAAAAATAAGAAATGAGGAAAAAAATATGGATTTTTTTTATTACGAGCAAATATTGGGAGTTATTATACTAACTTAATTTTCTTTGCAATCATGTTTTGTTGCATGTGTTGCCTTGGTTTTTTTAATTGGAAAAAGAAGACTTTTGCTACAAATTTTTTTACGATAAAAAAATTTTTTTCTTGGGCTATTTCTTCTAGGAGTTATCTGTTTTTGGATTTTTGGTCTTATCAAGCTTTTTGAAAACATACAAAAACTATAACGAAATTTCTAAAGGAAAAGTTGAAGAATACTATAACATTGAAAAAGTTGGAAAAACTTTGGTGTTTGAGCTGAAGAAAGATAACAAAGTTTTGAAAAATCATTTTTCTTCTACTATTGAGGAAGAAACTGATTCAGAATACATTTTTTTGTTGCCAAAGACCAAAAAGGTGTCAATTCCAAAAAAATGTCGTTAAATAAATAATGTAAAAAAAGCAGACTTTTAGTCTGTTTTTTTTGATATAATAGGTTCTACAAACAAAAAAGAAAGAAGGTGCTTTTATGCCTGTTGCTGTTGTTGAAGAAAAAGAGCTTGCGACATATATCACTGTTGATGGTAATGTCCGACTTGAGATGCTTGATTGTTCTATTCATGAAGATTTCTTTTCTCCTGCCGAAAGAGAACGTTTAAGTGAGGAACAAATTGAATTATTAACTAAACGTTATGTCAATTCCGATTTCTTTCGGAGCATTGAGTGTTGTTTAGCTTCAGTTGTGAAGTTTGAGGAAGAGATTTTTCCCATCTATTCTTGAATCTATAAAGAAAAAATATAAAGAAGTTTTTGGGGAAGAATTAGAGCTAGATGCAGATAGTTTACTAGAAAATGCTTATGAACTAGACAGACCAGAACATGGATTGAACTTTACAGAAATTATTGATAATACGTCCCCATACGGTTGCATTGATATAGTTCTCGGTGAACCATCAGAGGAAGAGCAAGAGAAGTATGGAGCTGTGGAAATTACTCCTTGCGATTCAGAATATCGTGATGAACTTCTTTACGCATCCATATTGCTTACAAATATTCTAATCAAAAACAGGGCATTTTTTTCTATCAATAAAGAATTATTTGATGAAAACAACCAAGTTGATAATGGATTCGCAATGGACTTTTCTTATGTAAATTTTGAAAGAGATTTAAAATTCTTTAGCGCAAATTCAAAGCTCAAGATTGAAACAAAAGAAGTTTTTGAAGTTGAATAATACAAATGTATGAATGAATAAAACTAGCTAAAAATGGCTAGTTTTTTTATTTCTGACTTGACAACTACATTTATTTATGATAGAATATTATTATAAATAAAAACGAAAAAGGAGAAAATAAAATGACAACCATTTATCGAATTAAGGATTACGAAACTGACTGGACAAGTAAGTGGAATGAAGATAAGGATGCGGTTATCAAACAGCTAGATGATTATGTGGATTCTTATCTTGGTGAAGTGGTTTTAGGCAACTTTGTTGTTATTCAGTCTTTGGTTTTAGAAGAGATTGGTGTGCGCTTTGTTGGTTTTGAGGTTAAAGATGGGGATGGAGTTACAGAATATGTAGAAGTTGATGAAGTCTATCAATGGAATAAAAACAAAGATGAAGTTTTTGTTTTAGTTAAAGTGGATAAAAACGAGTTGGTGGAGCAATCTAAAGTTATTCTACAAGTGCTTGCTAAAAATAAAAAAACAAAGCGTTTTGACGATTTAAAAAATCGCAGAGCTATTATGGATAAAGACGAAATGAACAAATTTATCGAGAATATTGGAAGATGTGAATTATACGAGGAAATTCAGGATTCTAAATTGCGTAGAGGAGAGAGAGGTAAAATGCAATGGAATGGGTATCCTCGCTACATAAAAGCTATCAGAGTTTCCTTGGTGGAAATGGGGTACGATGAAAGATGGGTTGATACTAAATTTCGAGATGCTATCGAAAAGAAATACCTCGGATATTAGGATGAAAAATAGATTTTTTAACAACCTCCGCGTAAGTCCCCAAGCACCTAAGAGGTAGGGTGCTTACGCGGTAAAAGAAAGGAATACTAAAATATGGCTTATTCTAAAGAACTAGAACAAAACTACAAAGAAATGCAGGGGCTACGACAAGCCCTTGCTGAATTAGGGTACGAGGTGCGAGGTTATTATGGTGGGAGTGCCATTGGTGAAATGACAGGGGTGTTATACTCCAATCTCAATAACGGTGTCTGCGTTGAGTTGAAATACGCAAGTAAATCGGTTGCGTTTAGCTACGTTGTAAAGAAAACATCTTTTATGCTTTCTTCTCCTGAACTATATAGTCGCCAAAATGACCCAAAACGCTTCAAGAAAGAATTGAAGCAGTTTGAAGACGTTGCTGAAAAATTGATGTGAGGAAAAAATGAAGAAAAAATTATTGTTATTGTTGACTTGTGGGTTCACATGCGTTTTTCTGGCAGGATGCCAAGCGGTTGATAACTACTTGAAGAATCTTGAAGAAGATTTTGAGGGTCTTACAATGGTTGTTCGAACTTTTGATGAAGATTCTCAGGTGATTGACCGCATTGAAGGAAAATCCATGTCTATTTCTCGAAATTCAGATTTTGATAAACATGATGACGAAGGCAAAACAACTAGTCTTGGACATGTTCTAAAAATTACGATTGGCAAACAGGAGATTGACCATGTAGGGTCTTCGTTGGTGGCTGAAGAAAAAGGTCTGCATGACATCTTTGCAGAGTATCGCAAGACGGTTGATTTGAAAAATGATAATAGTGATATTCCAATTATCAACCGAATTGTTTCAGCTTACAAAAATGACTTCACTGGCAAATCAAAAGTTGTTCTTATTCGCTCACAAAAAGGAACACCCCTTGCAACTTATTCTGGTGATAAAGTTTCTATCAACAGCTCAAGCGTACCAAATACAACTGAATTATTGATTGATGGAAAGAGATTGCTTATTTATCGTTGTGACTACACAATATACGATTTAGCATTGCTGCAAGAATAAAAAGGGGCATCCCTTTTTATTTTTTTATAATTATCATTTTTTTAATGGTATAATAGAATAAAAATTTGTCAGGAGAAAAAAATAAAAAAATGACAGGAAAAAAACATGGAAGAAAAACAGATAGGTATCTGTATTTAGTTAATAGATATGACCAACTTTACACGAAATTGAATCAGCATCCTTTTGTGAAACATACGAAGCTATTTCAAATTCTTTGTATCCCTTTTGGTATTTTTGTTTATTTCTTTATTAGGGATTATCTATCTACCCATAGACTTACATGGGATTATCTTACGATTTTTACTGTCTTTAGTGGAGGCGTTGCGTTATTTGTTGGGATTCTAATCTGGGATTCTTATCGAAAGGCGCGTAAGTTAGATAGATTGGGTCAAGAATTGTTATTTTTTGCATCTAGCCTTTTAGATAGCGAACAAAACCCACAAATTTTGATTGAAGACTATTCAGGTAAAACCGTCAATTTTGAAGGAATCGAAGTTCCTGAGTGTTTTGATTTATTGTTTGAAGGTGGGCAACATGGCGCTTCTGTGAAGCAAAAAATCTTAGAACTGATTCAGCAGCAACAGCAATTTGCAGATTAGAGCAAAATATAAAAATAAGGCGAGAATTTCTCGTCTTTTTATATATCTCGCTTGACAAACTCTCTTATTTGTGATATACTTATATTATAAATCAGGAAGGAAAATAAAAAATGATTAGACGTAAATGCTACTGGAAAGTTATTCAAACTGGAGGCTTGTTATTGATGAATAATGACGAAACTCTCGGTATTGCCCAACGCCTTTTGAAAGATAGTTATTTCAAGGATATTGAAGAAACTGACGAAGAAGTTGCTAAATTTAAGGAGTTGGACATTCTGGATTTGATTTTTGAAACAGATGCTTACAGTGAAATCAAAGCTCTTTGTTCGGACACAGATAATGGACATATTCAAACCATTGTGTATGACCCTAAAACTGGAGAATTTTATGAAGACCTCCTTGATTCAGGTTTCTTGTTTATGGTAAATATGCCTGCTGATAATATTCATCTTAGCAAGCAGCAATATTACGAAATTCTCATTGAAGAAACTAAAAAACAGTTAGGTGAGTTCTTGCCTGAAGGGTTTGATATTAAAGAACATTTCCGAGTTCTCACTTATCCTGAGTTTTATCAGGGGTAAAAATAATGCTGACAGAACCATTTAAAAAGATTGGACAGTTAGTGACCATCTATGATGAACAGACAAAATCCTTGTCTGTTCATGGTCCTAATGGGTGTAAATTTGTAAGGAAGGAAAATAAATATGAAACTACATTTCGGAGTATTTCTCGAAAAAATGCCTAATCATTTTGGACTTGGGAAAGCAACTGTTACTAAGTTTCTTTACAAAGAAACTGCTTTAGCTTGGGGAAAGCAGAGATGTAAATACGGTACAGAGCGTGCAGTTTTCGAAACAGAAGAAGAAGTTATTGACTTTTTAGAACAGAAAGGATTCCCTGAAAAATTTGCTCAGAAAGTGTTACACTTTGCTGAAGTAAATGAAGAAGTAAAGGAATAGAAAGGTATCATCATGGATATTCAAGATTTTTTGGATTTTTTGCAAAAAGAAGGTGTCCTCTCACTAAATGAAAAGGGAGGATATGTCTTCATTTATCATTGGAAGCCTGAAAAGGTTTATACAGAAGAAGAAGCGCGTAAATTAGTAAAAGGTTTTCACTTTTTAAGCTCGGACGAACAAGAAGAATTTCGATTTGATAATTATGATTGTTCCTTGTTCGAAGCAATGGTTATAAACTCTGCTATTGTTGATGGAAGTTCTCCTGAAACTAGTGATTTTTTGGAAGGATTGATTCACCGTTATTTAGAATCACGCAACGTTTCTCCTGAAAGTTTAATTCATACTGCCACTCCTGAGTTTTACGAGGATGTATTTGATGCTTTTTGGTTGAATGTTGGGGTTGATTATAATGCTGCTGAACTGTTTGAAAAAAATGGTTTATCACAGTATCCTTTTATTCAACAGTTTTTGAAAGAAAGTTACAAAAAGAAAAAGAATGACTTATCTAATCTTTTTGAAGACACTTTAGAAACAGCTAGTTCTTACTTGGAAGAAATGGATGGACTTAAAAGACGCTTAGAAGAGCTTCATTTCAAAGATAAAACTATTGAATTTATGTTCTTGAATATGTGCAATCACATCACTAATCCTCACATGGTGTATTCTGCCCATGAGTTTCTAAACGACGGATGGTCTTCTCTTGATATTGGCGTAAATATTAAGACTCTTCCATTATTCATCACTAAATTAGATGGAGACTTGGCTAATGCAGATGGGAAACTCGACTGGGAAGTAAGGTTCTTGGATTACTCTGATGAAAAAATGTATGCTTGCACTTTGACGGTCTTCTTTGATGAAGAAGGAGTTGTTACAAAGCTAAATTGTGCTACGCGAATTGTAGGTGAATAAAGTTATGAATAAAAGAAAAATAAAAGAATTAACCTCTTTGAAAATCACTTCAGGCGGCTACGAGGAAATGGATTATGTTGTCCCTGTCCTCACCGTTGAGGAGTATCTAGTAAAGAAAGAGCCTTTCTATTCAGAATTTATCCTTCTCCCAGACGGACGTATCATTGAAGCTCAACCTAGCCACGCCTATGTCCTTGAAAGTTTAGTCAACTACCTAAATGGAGGGAAGTTTGATTTTTCTCCCACTTGGTATATCGAAGAACGCTTCTATTATACAGGTGCAGTAGCTTGTTGGTTAGAATCTCAAAATGGCTTTGAGGAGCTGACTGAAGCACAAAAAGAAACTCTTCGTATCCTTGAAGAAAAAGGAGAAATCAAGTTCAACTATTCCCACTTTTCAAAAGAACTAACCGAACATTTCTTATCTATCATGGCAGCGATACGAGAAGAAGCGCGTGCTTTTGCTGAAAAACATAAAAAGACACAATAACGCATAAGAACTAGGTTTTCTAGTTCTTTTTTTTGATTATATCAAAAAAACTTTTATCTTTTTCAGTTGACTTTCTATTTTTTTTGTGATTAAATAATATCATATTACAAATAATAAAATAAAGAAGGTGTTAAAAATGTCTAATAGCCCTCCATTGAAAACTCTTATTCATCAACTTTGGAAGCCTAACTTTGAAAGGCAAGGGATTAGCGCAACTTTTAGACCTTTTTTTGTTGCTTACATTGGTGTAGAAGAGCAAAGGGAATACAATAATGTACTTGCTACTCTACTAGATAAAGCAAAACAAGATGAGCGTCACACAGTTGTTTTTGATAATCATGTGCCTTTTGAAGTAGATTTTGATTTTATGAATAACATTAAATCAGAACTTCAATTTATGGATGTCTTTCATCTTAAAAACGAAGATTTGCTTATGTTTCCTGAAGATGTTAATCCTCTTTTTGTAGAGAAATTACAAGAAGTTATTCTTTTAGCGGTGCAGAATGAACATTTTTCAAATGATTCTGTCCGTAATAACTTTATTACAAAGTTACTTCTTCATGTCTATAACCATATCAGACCATTAGAGATTGTTGACTTATCGTTAAGCAAGACCAATAAGTGTATCTACTATGGAGAAATTGAAAAACATGACATGTATCTCTTGATTCTGTTAGCAAAAATGAATTGGGATGTCATTTATATCAACCCTTTAAAAGAACCTTTTGATTTAACTTTTTCAGGAATTGAGAAACACCTCAATAAACAAATATTGCCGATTGAATCACTCAGAGAAAGAAGTAGTCAAGGAACAGTTTATGAACGATTCGACTCTATCACTCTTGGATTTGAAGAAGAGATGGAACAAAGTTTGTTCACAGATTCAGGGTTGTTTAGACCGTGGCAGTTCAAAAAAGGTACTACTAAGAATCTTTTCTTTAATTCAACCATTATTGACTTAGAGAATAACTGGAATGAAGAAGCGCGTGTTCGACAAGGTTTTGATGTTGATGGCAAAATTGTAAAAAAATCCCTAATTTCTTTTATGAACTCGAAGGGGAGTATGAAGATACCTCGAAATACAAAGAATTAGTTAATAAACTCGTTCAAGCAAAGAATGTGTTGTTTTCAACAGGGAAGGTATCGGACTTCTTAGATATTTCAATTTCAGAAGGACAAGTCCTTCAAATCACTTTTTGTCAATTAAATGACGGAACTTTTGATATTGAAAAATTAAAAGAATTGCCTTTCTACAACTACACTCCTTTTAATGATGATACAGAAAACTTCATCTTGGAAAAAATCAATGAGACTTTACAAGACAAGCATTTGTTCTCTCAACCACTGACTACAAAAACAGACATGCTTGAGTTTGTTGGTGCTTGTTTAGAATTGAATAAGAAAGTCATTCGCCTCATTGACTCTTTCGATTTCCCATTTGCTATACCGAAAATTGTTGTCTTTTTAGATAATGAAGACTCGATTGAACCTCAAGTTCCTTACTTGCTCGGTTTTCTTCATAAGATTGGGTTTGATATTGCAGTTTTCTCTCCAGCAGGGATGTCTGACTTGTCTAGTTACATTGAAAGGGGGAGATTTAATTGCCAGAGACTTGAAACGATAAAATACGATAGAAGTTTCAACTCTTTAGGAAGTGTTGCTTCTCGCAAAACTTCACATAAAGAAGGCTTTTTCTCAAAACTATTTGGGTAAACAATAAAGAAAAGGAGGACTCGATATGGTCCAAACAGATTTTGCACCTCAAGAAATTAACATTCAAGAAATTGATGCTCAAGAAGTGCAAAAAGTAAATGAAATTGTCGCAAATACCGAGGCTTACAAAGAACGGTTAAAACAACTCCCTGAAGTTCAAGCTCTGACAAATGAAATTAGCGTTCAGGATGTAAACACGATTGTTAATTTTGGTCAAAAATCGGCTGAAGAGATTACTAAAATCTCTGATAAGATTTTAAGCATTGCCAAAGTACCTACAAGTAAAGATGCTGCTCAGATGATTACTCAGCTCGCTAAAGTTATGGATAAGTTTGATATTCGTGAACTTGAGAAGATTCAAACCGAACCAGAAAAGCAAGGTCTTCTTCAAAAATTGAAACAAAAGATTAAAGATGAATACGAAGCTTTGGTTTCAAAATATGATGACATGAGTAAAGAAGTGGATAAAATTTCTCAATTACTTCGAACTTATGAAAAATCAAACCAAGCAAGATAACGTCATCCTAACAGAAATGTGCCAAGCTAACTACAATTACTTTGAACAATTAGAACGTTATGTGGTTGCTGCTGAACTTGGATTAGTTGAAATTGCTAATTATCGTCAACAAGTCGCAAATCGTACAGATATTTCTGAAGACCAGAAAAATGCTCAATTACAACAGCTTGATATGATGTCTCAAATGCTAGACCAACGCAAGTACGATTTGTTGCAAGCTGAAGTTGTGGCTCGTATGACTGTTCCAATGCTTCAAAACATGCAGTTGACAAACGTTAATCTGCTCCGTGAAATCAACACTGCATTTGTTGTAGGTTTGCCAATCTTCAAACAAAACCTTGCTCAAGCGATTATGTTGAAACGCCAAGCAATCACTGCCAACTCAATGGAACAGTTCAAAGGTGCTATCAATAAGCAATTGGAACAAAATGCAACCTATGCTTCTGTTCAAGGTAAGTTGGTTGCAGAAAACGTTACTAAAGGTACATTTGATATGGAAACTCTACGAAAAGTTTATACCACTATCAAAACTGGTACTGAAAATACCAAACGTATCATGAGTGAGCAAGAGTCTAAGAACAAAGAAAACACGAAAGACCTTGAACAACTGAAAGCAGATATTCAATCTGGTTCTCTTAACACGCTTCAAGCTCCTAGTGGTAGCTAGAAAGGAAATCTCATGTCTGAATTAAAAGAAAATGCTAAAAATTTCTTGGGCGCAGGGAAAGAACTTGGGAAATCTCTTCTAAAAGAAGGGCAGAAAGTTTTTGATAACCATGTAAAGCCTGCGGTAGAAAGTGTCTCAGACGAAGTAAATCGTCAAAAAGTCTTGAAGAAAATCAACGAAGAAAAAGATACTACTGTAAAACAAGACAAATCTAAACGCAAATACCATAAAGGAGGATAATAATGGATTTTGGAAATCAATTTGGTGGACAACCAATGCAATCTACTGGGGTTCTTAACCTTGCAAAAGGTGGGGTTTTAGACTTAAACAAAGTAGCCCCAGCTCTTAAACATGTTATTTTGGGCTGTGGTTGGGACGTGGCTAGTAATGGTCCAACAGCCGACTTAGACCTATCTGCAATCCTCGTTCCTAAAGGCGCTCGCATTACGCAACAAAACGCTATGGAACACGTTGTATTTTACAACAATCAGGCAGTACAAGGCGTTCACTCAACTGGTGATAATCGTACTGGTATTGGAGAAGGGGATGATGAACAAATCATTGTTGATTTAGACCTTGTATCTCCAAATATTGAAAAAATCATCTTCATTGTTACTATCTTTGATGCAACAAGCAAACGTCAAACTTTCGGAATGGTTCAAAACGCATTTGCTCGCTTGGTTGACCAAGAAACAAATGATGAAATTTGTCGTTATGAATTAAGTAATGATTACTCAACTGATACTTGTATTCAATTCTGCTCATTAAACCGTACTTTTAACGGTTGGCAGTTTGAAGCTGTCGGAAAAGGCTCTAACGGAGACTTAAACTCTTTATTGACACAATACATGTAATTACATTTCTAGGAGGAAAAACATGTCAATTTTTGGTAACTTATTTGGAAAAAACGAAGAACAAAACACTCAAGAACAACAACCTGTTCAAAGCGCTCCTATGTCAACAGGGGCTTTGCGTACTGGAAATGAAGTAACGCTTGATTTAAGCAAAGGTGGTTTGCTTAACTTGAATAAAGGTGACTTCTTGAACCTTACAAAAACAGGTCTTTCTCTTTCTCGTATCCGTGCAGCCGCAGGTTGGGACATGGCAAGCTTTGGTGGAAGTATCGACCTTGACTTGTGTGCTTACTTGTTCTCTGGGCGTAAGTTAGAACGTACCGTTTTCTATGGCGCTAAAACTTGGAATGGTATCTATCTTGATGGTGATAACCTAACAGGAGAAGGCGAAGGCGATGATGAAAACATCATGATTAACTTCGATAAGATTCCTGCTGGTATTGACCGTATCGTTATTGCAGTTGTTATCTACTCAATTGGTAAAACATTTGGTGGTGTTAAAAACGCCTATGTTCGTCTAGTTGATGAAAGTCAAGGAGAAAGAACTTGTTCGTTACAACCTTTCTTCTGATGGCGGACGAAACACTGCGGTGGTTGCTGCTGAATTGCAAAAAGTCAATGGTGAATGGACATTCGTAGCTGTTGGTGATTACAGTAAAAACAGCATCAAGTCACTTGGAAACAGGTTGTAAAAGAAAGGTAAGGTTTACTTATGGGAATTAACTTTGGAAATTTAGATACAAGTGTACCTACTCCAACAGAAGTAGCTCCAGCTCCAGCAGGTATTTCTCTTAACTTAGAGAAAAATACTATTCTTGACCTTGCAAAAGCATCACCTGGACTTAAAGAAGCGATTCTTGGAGTTGGCTGGGATGTGGCGCGTGCAGGAGGAGATGCTGACTTAGACATTTCAGTATTCCTGCTTAATGCCGATGGTAAAATCACAAGTGGCGCAGATGTTGTTTTCTACAATAACAAAACAGCTCAGGGTGTTACTCTTACAGGGGATAACCGTACTGGTGCAGGTGAGGGAGATGATGAACAAATCATCTTGAAACTAGACCAAGTTTCATCTTCTGTTCAACGTATTGTCGCTTGTGTCACTATTGACAAAGCAATTGAACGTCGTCAAACTTTTGGTATGGTAGATAATTCTTATGTTCGCTTAGTGAACAAAGAAACAGACCAAGAACTTGCACGCTTTAACCTTAAAGGTGATTATTCAACAGATACAGCAGTTATCTTTGCAGAATTGGTTCGCACGGATAATGATTGGGCTTTCCACGCCATTGGTGAAGGTAAACAAGGCGATTTAAACGTACTTGCTTCACTTTATCAGTAATATAAAGTAGTAACAGATAGGTTGGTCACGTTACTAACCTATCTTTATATCATAATTGTCACTAAAACAGAAAGGTGTTTTGAATTTGAAATTTAATGGTTTAACAAAAGAAGAAGTACAACGTTCCTATCAAGAACATGGAAATAATGCCCTTTCTTCAAAAGAAACGGAAACGTTTCTATCTATTCTAATTGCAGCGTTTGACGACCCTTGGATTAAAGTTTTGTTGTTTGGTTTAGCTTTAAAAACCGTCATCAACATTGCTTGTATGATTAACCCTAGTCTTGGTCATGCTGACTGGATTGAAGTTGTGTCACTAATCGCAGCGATTGGTCTTTCTACTGGAGTAGCATCATTCTCTGAGTGGAAAAACGGAAAAGAATTTAATTCTTTACAAGAACAGGCTTCTAAAATCGTTGTAAAAGTTTATCGTGATGGACATCTTCATGAGTTGAATATTGATGAATTAGTTATTGGAGATGTCGTTCAGCTTCGTGCTGGAGACCAAATTCCAGCAGATGGTATTATCCTAGACGGAACATTAAAAGTAAATCAAGCGTCCTTGAATGGAGAGTCCGAAGACGCTAAGAAATATGCTTTGGGCGACAATCCAATGCCAAGTGCTGATGATACATTCAATGAGTTCATTCTCCTCCGTGGTTCTTATGTAACTGAAGGAGAGGCTGTTATGGAAGTCACTACTATTGGTGACAACACTATGCTTGGTTCTATTAACGTTGCCATCCAAGAAGACGGAAAAGAATCTCCATCAACAGAAAAACTTTCTCGTTTGGCTGGACAAATTGGTGTTATGGGAACTAGTGGGGCAATCGGTTACTTAGTTGTTAATGCTATTTTAGTATCAGGACTTATTAACACCGTTGCTAGACCTGACAACTGGTTCTTCTTCATCATCCAATTGATTATGTACGCTGTTACTATTGTCATCATGGCAGTACCAGAAGGACTCCCAATGATGCTCGCAATGGTTGCAAGCATGAACTCTCGTCGTCTCTTGGCTGAAAACATCCTTGTTCGCAAACCTGCTTCAACTGAAACAGCAGGATACATCAATATTTTGTTCTCAGATAAAACAGGAACAATTACTGAAGGTGTCTTGAAACTAGTTGATGTTCTTCAAGCAGACGGAACTACCTACACAACTGGAGATACAGAAGGTCTTCCGTTTGAAATTGCCCCTACATCTCTTAAAGAAGAGTTGAAAGTTGGTTTAGGATTAAATAACGATTCCGTTATTTCTGATGGCGTAGCTATCGACTCAAACCAAACAGACCGAGCGTTGATGACTTTCCTTTATAACTATGGATTAGTTCCTGAAAGTCGTGAATCTGTGGTTTCTAAAGAAGCCTTCACTTCAGCAAGTAAATTTGCATCTGTAACATTAAGCTCAGGCGAAACTTACATTAAGGGCGCTCCTGAAATTATCCTTTCTGGTGTTACTAAATACATGATGAAAGACGGAAGCGTTGGAGATTTCACTCCTGAAATTGCTGAGAAATTTAATAGCGCATCTGTTGAGCAAGCAAATCGTTCTATGCGTGTCCTTGCAATTGTAAAAGAAGTTGCTGGCGTTAAAACTTTGATTGCTGGTGTATGTATTCGTGACAATGTTCGCCAAGGAATTAAAGAAACAGTTCGTGTCATGAACGAAGCTGGTGTCACAGTTGTAATGGTTACAGGAGACCGTAAGGAAACAGCAGTAGCGATTGCAAAAGAGGCAGGTATCTACAAATCAACAGATGATGTTGTCCTTACTCATGACGAACTAGCAAGTCTGTCAGACGAAGAAGTAAAAGCTTTGCTTCCTCGCTTGAAAGTTGTTTCTCGTGCGCTTCCTCTTGATAAGAAACGTCTTGTAAATCTAGCTCAGGAGATTGACTTAGTTGCTGGTATGACAGGGGATGGTGTTAATGACGCTCCATCACTTAAAGCAGCAGATATTGGATTCTCTATGGGTGACGGTACTCAAGCAGCTCAAGAAAGCTCTGACGTAGTTATTCTTAATAACTCGCTTACTTCAATTGAAAAAGCAGTTCTTTATGGACGTACTATGACAGAAAGTGTTAAGAAATTTATTATCTTCCAGCTTACTGTCAACGTTACGACTATTGCCCTAGCACTTATTGGTCCATTAGTAGGATTCAAAGAACCATTCACTATCATCCAAATCTTATGGATTAACCTTATCATGGATACATTGGCAGCACTTGCCTTTGGTGAAGAGCCTACGCTTGAACGTTACATGAAACGCCCTCCAATTGGACGTAAAGAAAATATCCTTACAGGATACATGAAGTCAGCTATTGGTATTGCAGGATTGTTCATTACAGCGGTCTCAACTATGTTGCTTGCTAATATGTTTAATCTTCAACAAATCTTTGACCTTCATGATTCAAAGAAGTATTGACATTTATGTTTACATTCTTCATTTATGCAGTTATCTTTAATTCATTAAACACTCGTAGTCATGGATTTAACGTATTTGAACATATTGGAAGAAATAAACGATTCATCTATGTAATGGTTTCTATTGCGATTGTTCAATCTTTGATTATTCAATTCGGTGGTGAAGTGTTTAATACAGTGCCTATGGACTTGAAACACTTTGGATTAGCATTAGGACTTGCTTTCTTGATTATCCCAGTTGATATGATTCGTAAAGCACTGATTGGTTCATTTAAGAACTAACATAAAAACCTCTGTTTCGGCAGGGGTTTTTATTCCTTTTTTTATATCTATAACTTATTAACCCTTTTATTTTACAATAAGTATTATTGACATTTATTAAATAAAGTGTTACAATATGAACTACAATAAAACAAAAAGAAGAGGGGCAAAATTGAACGAAAGACAGCATTATTTACTAACAGACTTAGATAGGACAATGGTTTTTTCTAAACGCTTTTATAAAGACGGAGAAGACCTTTTACCGATTGAATTTCAAAATGGCGAAGTCATTTCTTATATGACGAAAGAGGCTTTAAGGATTGTTGAAGAGGAGTCATCATTTATTATTCCTACGACTACTCGTACACTCGCTGAATTTAAAAGAGTTAAACCTTTTCAAAAATGTGAGTGGGCTATTGTTGGAAATGGCTCAATCATCTTACATAAAGGTTCTATCTTAGAAGAGTGGAATGAGCATATTGAAAAAGTGACAAATCCGCTAAGTGAAGAATATGAGTTTTTTGTCAATTGGATGAACTCTACTTTTCAGGATGTTTTAGAGTGTAAGGCTGAAATCGTTGAAAAATTTGTCTTCGCAAAGATTAAAGAAGGTGAACAAGAGGCTGTTAAGAAAAAAATGGCTGAGTTAAATTATTCTAACTGGCAATTTGCTATTCAAAGGCGAAAAGTTTATTTAATGCCAAAAGAAGTTAGCAAAGAAGCTGCTGCTAAATATGTCATCCAACAAATTGGAGAGGATAATCATTTCTATTTCGCAGGGGACGGAATTTTAGATGTGAAGTTGTTAAATTTATCCGTTAAACATTTAAACGGATGTGCCTTTTCTCCTTTTGGTAGCGAGGCTCAACAACTTGCCTCTGATAAAAATTTAAAAATTGTCTCGCCTTTTGTTGAAGGTGCAGAACAAATACTCAGAAATGTTTTTATTCAAGATGATAGCTTGTCTAAAACTTTATTTAGACTAGCAAGAGAAGGGAAGATTAACCGAAACTGCCCAGGTGCAGTGTTGGGTCATATCATTCCTAATGAAAAAGAACTACCTGAAAAATTTGCTTTGTGCAAATACAGCATCTATAAAGAAATGAGTTGGGAAAAGTTTATTAAGTTTCTCAAACAAGGTGGTTTGGAATACTTTACAAAAAACGTAAGGCGTTTTGGAAAGAAATCAAAAGAAGACTTGGAACGCTTGGTTCTAGAAAAACAATGAGGGAAAAATTATGAAATATACTTTTAATGATTTAAAGATGATTCGCCAAGGGGAAGAATTTGATAAAAATTCTTCTCGTGAGGTTCTTCAGTATGCTATTGGGGGTCTCTTATATATGCCTGCGACAAGAATGAAAATTGTTCAGGATATTTTAGAGAAGAAAAATTTTGACATGAAAGCTATTTGTCTTGATTTAGAAGACTCTGTTGGAGATGATACAGTAGAAGAAGCGGTCTTAATGTTAAAAAATACATTGACTAAACTACACCAAGCTCTCACAGATGATACTCTTTCTATCTCCGACCTACCTTTAATCTTTGTGCGCGTGCGCAGTCCACAGCAATTAAAAGAACTGAAGGAAGTTTTGGGTAATGACTTGCTTAGTGTCTTGACTGGCTTTAACTTCCCTAAATTTGACCGAAGTAATGCTGCTGAATACTTGCGAACTTTTGATGATATTCGTAATACTGTTCCTACAAAACTTTACTTTAATCCTATCTTGGAAAGTAAGTCAATTATGTATCAACAAAATCGTATTACCGAACTTAGTTATCTTCAGCGTAAGCTCTCTGGATTTTCCGATAATATTTTGAATATTCGAGTAGGAGCTACGGATTTCTGCAATATTTTTGGCGTGCGTCGCAAGATGACTCAATCTATTTATGATGTCGGAGTTGTGGCAGATTGCTTTGTAGATATTGTTAATTTCTTCAGTAAAAACTACGTTGTAGCTGGACCAGTATGGGAATACTTTGATTCTAAAGGGAATGAAGGGATGTGGCAAAGAGGACTTGAGCTTGAATTAGGTCTTGATAAATTAAATGGCTTCTTTGGAAAAACCGCTATTCACCCTGTTCAATTACCTGTAATTGCCAAAAGCAACATTGTAGAAGAAGAAGACTACCAAGATGCCTTGAATATCATGGGGATGAGTAGTGGTCTTATCGGTGTTGCCAAAGGACATAGTGGAAATAAAATGAATGAAGTGAAAACTCATAGCCATTGGGCAAAGAAAATTATTGCTCAAGCTAATGTCTATGGGGTAAAAGAAACTGGAGATGAGGGGTTTTATTAAAATGCTAACAGTTCATGATTTTGTAGATATTACTGAAAACAAGTTAGGAAAACCTGTCGAAGACGTTGTAAAAATGGCAAAGCGCCATAACAATCCTAAACGTGATTTCTTATTTGTAAACACTTTGTTAGGAAAGCATATCGCTGTATCAGGAGTGGAAGCTATTGAGATGCACCAATCTTTAGGAGATGAGGTGTATCAATTGTTCCTCCGTAAAGGTTGGGCTGATAAGAAAGTTTTATTGGTTGGATTTGCAGAAACAGCAACAGCTTTAGCGCAAAGTTTGATGTATTATGCTTTGCGACAGAAGGAGAAATTCCCTTTAAATATTGTCGCTTATGTTCAAACAACACGAGAGAAAATTGCTAAAAATGATTTTATCAACATTTCTTTTGAAGAGGAACACTCTCACGCAACTACACAAAAGCTTTATTTTGACCCAAACTTAGATTATGATGTTGTTCTTTTTGTAGAAGATGAAATTACAACTGGAAATACCATCTTAAACTTCATCACTCAGTTTGAGAAGTACCAATCAGGAAAACAATATGCAGTAGCATCTATCCTCAATTGGCAAAACGACACAGATGAGCAAAGGTTCGTAGAAAAAGGCGTTGAGACAGCCTACTTAGTCCGTGGGAAGATTAAGGAAGAGTTGCCTCAGTTTTCTATTTCAGAAGGTTATACACTTGACCTGTTTAATAAGGATGCCCAATACGAATTGGAGTTATCCACAACAAACAACCCTCGCCTCCCAATGACCATGAGCGAATTTGAGAAATACGAGTATTTTGGAAATATCGAAGGAAAGATTCTAAAGAAATTCCTCGCTGTAAGACCGTCTAAACCTAAACCAAAAGTTTTAGTTATTGGTACTGAGGAGAATATGTTTCTACCTACGGTTCTTGCAAGTATGTTAAATGCGGATGTAAAAGCAACAACTCGTAGTCCTATCGAACCTAGCTTTGAAGATGATTATCCTATTTCTTTTCGCACAGTTTTAAATAGTGCATACGAGGGAGGACGAACTACTTATCTTTACAATATGGAATTTGGAGATATGAGGAAATATCGTCAATTCGTTTTGTTCATTGAAGAAGAAAATAGCTTTTATGAGAAGATGATGTGTGAATATTTAGCTCCTTACGGAGAGGTTGTGGTTGTAAAACAGAAAGGATTATTAAAAGATGGAAATAACAAGTTAGTTCAATCGTCATATTCTAAAGAAGAAGTGACCATTTTACTACAAGATGTCCAAGGGAAAGTCCCTGTACTAGATACTAAAGAACGAGAAAAATTAAATCAATCAGGCGTGCATTATTCAGAAATGCTCCCAGTAGAGTATGCTCCTAGCGATGAGTATTTAAAGCTTTATAAAGAAACTTTAGCCTCTCAAGGAAAAGAAACTGCTCAAGCAGTTGTTAATCTTGCATCTAAAATCTTAAAAGAAAAATCACTAGACAATATCGTTCTTGTCTCATTGGCGCGTGCAGGAACTCCTGTTGGGATTTTGTTAAAACGGTATTTTGATAAGTATGCTGATGTAAATCGTAAGCACGATATTCCTCACTATACCATCTCTATCATTCGTGGCAAAGGGTTTGATAAAGCTGCCATTAACTATATCTTAGATAATCATCCAGCAAGCTCCATTGTATTTGTGGATGGCTGGGTAGGAAAAGGTGCAATCAACCGTGTTCTTGCTGAGGCTGTTGCTGAATTAGGTGTGGAAGGTCTGTCTCCTGAATTAGCTGTTCTCTCTGACCCTGCATCTGAAACTGAACTATATGGAACAAGGAATGACTTTTTAATTCCATCTGCTTGCTTGAACTCAACTGTCAGTGGTTTAATCAGTCGTACTGTCCACCTGCCTACAATGACTGATGAAGAGTTGCATGGGGCTGTGTACTACAAAGAGAATGAAGCTCATGACCTATCTAATGATTTCTTAGATGAAATTGAATCTTATTTCCCATCTCTATCGGTTACAGAAGAACCACTCTCTAACACTATGAACGAAGAGTTTAAAGGGATTGATGAGGTTAAAGCGATTGCCTCTGAGTTTGAGATTGATGACATTAACAAGGTTAAACCAGGGCTAGGAGAAACCATCCGAGTCTTGTTGCGTCGAGTTCCTGAAGTAGTATTGATTCGAGAGGATGCTAAAACGGAGTTTATTGCCCCAATCATTCAGCTTGCTAAAGAGAAGGGCGTTCCTGTAAAAAAATACCCTCTCAAAAAGTATAATGCTTGCGGTATTATCAAAGATGTATCAGATTTGTAAAAAATAAAAGTCTTGTACCTACAAGGCTTTTTTCGTATTTTTAGAAAGACACTTTTATATATCTGACTTGACATTCTGATTTATTTATGATATACTATTATTACAAAAAGTAAAAGAGGAAAATAATATGTTTGAGGAATATACAAAAGGACTAAATAAAACAGAAAATAAGCAATTTATTAAAAAAGTAAGGAGATAAGACGATGGCAGGAAGACCGAAATCTAAAAAAGGGATGAAAGTACATACCGCTTTTAAAATCTATCCAGATGATAAAGCACGAGCGCAAGCTATGGCGGATAAATTGGACATGAGTTTGTCGGCTTATATAAACAAGGCTGTTTTGGAAAAGGTGGCACGAGATGAGAAGTCAGAAGCTTAGACTGAAACTAACCAAAGAGCAAGAACGTCTTGCATGGTGGTATAGTAAAGTCTCGCGGAACTTTTGGAATCTTTTAGTAGATATTGACAAGCGCAATAACAAAGGTGAGTTTAATGAGATTTTGAGTCAAAAGGGGAATAAAACTTATTACTCAAACTTCTACGATAGAGAAATTTATCAGCTTAATCAATCAGATTATCTCAACCTTGCCAAACTTGTTGTTGCGAAGAGCTATGATGAAGAACAAGAACAGTGGTCTTGGTACTACCAACCCAATCAATCCTTTATCTATGCCTTTCTTTCGAGAGAACTAGTCAAAATCAAGAAACAAAATAAAGGAAAATTGAATTTTAGGAGTGTTGATAAGATTCAACCAAACTTTAATATTCGTTGTGATATTTTTCCTAACAAGAAACGCCCCAGTCGTATCTATCTGAAAGATAATGGTAAACTCCAAATCCCAACTATCGGAGATGTTCGTTTTGGTTCTGTTCGAGCAGATTTTAACCTATCATGCAAGAAACAAGTAGCTAACATTTCCTTTGATGGCAAATACTGGTACTTATCTTACACCGAGGACATTGACACTCAAGCAACCAATCTGCCTGACTATACCGATGGTGTTGGGATTGACTTGGGGATTAAGACTCTCGCAACCGTGTCTGACGGAACAATTGTTCCAAACATCAAGACCTTTAGGAGAGTTCGTATCTTGAACAAGCGCTTGAAACGACTCCAACGGAAGGTATCTCGTAAATACCTTATCAATAAATGCAACAAACACAATAAAACAAGAAACATCATTAAGCTAGAAAGACAAATTAAGTTGATACATCGTTCACTCAGGAATATCCGTATCAATCATATTCGTAAATTTGTCTCGGATTTAGTTAAAAAACAACCGCAATATATTGCCATTGAGGATTTGAATGTAAAAGGAATGATGAAGAATAAACATCTGGCAAAAGATATTGCCAATTGTTCTTTTTACACTATCAAAGAACATCTTATTAGAAAGGCGACTGAACGCTGTATAGCAGTTAGGTTGGTGGATAGATTCTATCCCTCTAGTAAGACTTGTTCAAACTGTGGTGGTTACAAAAAAGATTTAAAGCTCAGTCAACGAGTTTATCATTGTAGCCACTGCCAAGAGAAGATAGATAGAGATTTCAACGCCTCCTTGAATATTGCGAAAACTGACAGATATGTTCTAGCTTAATTGTAAATTTGTTTTATTACCTTTGAAAACTAGAGGAAAGTAGTTTTAGTGGTAGGTCAGCCGTAAAGCCGAACCACTTAAATCCATACGCCCTGAAAAGTATGAGTATATCAAACAAAGAGTAGCCTCGGCAAAATTTGGCTCAAGATGGGAAGGTTAATCGTGTTATTCAGTTTCTGATTTTTCGCACTTTTGACTGACGGTAATACAGAAATCAAGTATTATGACAACAAAGTAGGATTGACGACGATGCCTACTGAACAAAAAATTGAGTTATTCTTACAAGTAAATGGCTATGGTCAGCATGTTTCTGATGAACATTTAGAAAGAATAAGAAAGGAATATGTTTATGAAAATTAACTTACGAGCAGTAAAAACAGTTTTAATGAATCCTGAAATCTCTGGCAATGCGATTGCAGAAAATACAATTTTTTCACGCGCTTTAGTGTCCCTCTATCGAAACGGAGAACAATCTTTTTCTAAGTTTAAACTTAGAAATGCAGCATCTATCCAAGAATGGATTGATAAAGATAAAATTCTTCAATCTCTTTTGAAGAAACTTCCTTTAGAGGACGTATCTAAAGATAACCTTGTAGAAGTTTTAGATATGGACAAAATCAATCACATTCTTAGCTTAAAAGAACAATTTTACCATGATAAAATCATCAGCGACCATACAAAATTAAGTATTGCTGACGCTTCCTTTATTCGTCATGGACGTTATGATTTATATGGCTATCCCTTAGACAAAATCTCTTCCGTGCAGGAGTTGTTAAATGAAGATAAAAAGACAAGTCTTGTTAAACAAGTCCTTTCTAAAGAAAAGAAATTGTTTCAAGTAGGTCATTCGAAAGCAAGTAAATATAAAGTCTATGTAGTTTCTGAAGGCTCTATTTACATCTTCATCCGACCTAGTGCAGACTGGGTGTTGCTTAATAATGCAGAAAGCAGAAGTCTTATGTCTAAGATTTACAGCAAAGGAATTATTTACTGCGATGATGAAACTATCGAAAAACTTGCAGCTAAACTTCCTAAAAGCTTTTTAGAAATGATTCAGTAAAAAGGAAGCTCACATGAATAAACGACAGAAGAAAAAGCAGGAATATCCTGTATTGCCAAAAACCATTAAACGCCTAGTTCGTAAATACTCATCTTTACATTTTAGGCAGGATTACGAAGGCGGAGTCTTTTCCTACTCATATAACGAAGACACAAAGGAACTAAAGCTTATCCATACGCTCACAAAGAAAACCGCATCACTTATATTATCTGATTGTGAAACCTTGTTTGCTTTTTGTCGCTTCTTGATAAAAGACCCTGTGGTAGAATACTCTTGTGGAGAGCTGGATAATCAACGAGCCTATCGCATTGAAAAAGAACTTCCTGACGGTTTTGAAGTTGTTGATGATTCTTCTGGGAAAATTCTTTATTTTGTTCGCCAGTCAGGATACGAGGATTATTACCAAGGGACGATTTATATCCCTTTACAAAATCATAAATTTTTAGTTTTTGATTATGCTTATCCATAAATAGAAAGAAGGAACATTATGAACAAACCTAAAAAATACCTAGAAGTAGAAAGCATACATGGAGTAAAAATAAACCTTCCTATCCACCGTATCCAATTCACAACTCCTGACGGACTGATTGGTTTTAAGCGTGAATCAGGCTATCAAAAAGGGCTTGCTGCTGTTCAAGTATCCAAGGAAACCTTGGAAGAAGTTGAAAAACTTATGTTAGGACTATGAAAAACTCAAAAAAGGCAGGTAAAAGAAAATGAAATTAAAATATGAAAATTACACAGAAAAATTAGATTTAGTAATAGAATTAAGTGAGATTTTGTCTAGTTATACATTCTTTACAAGTTCTAGTGAGACGTGCTTTTTATCTCGTGCAAATCTGGTTCGTTCGGTACATTTATCTCAGAATTGCATTATTTTTGTCTTTACTGATGATACACGCAAAGTTTAGTTTTAGAAGACTCAGAGCCTATTTGGTCTGATAGTGAAGTGATACCTAACTTTGGTCCAGAATATATTGGTTCTGCTCGATTGCTTGAACGGTTGAAGAAAGTAGTAATTGAGCATTTGTATGGAGGGGATAAAGAAGAATAGCCCACAATCTTAAAAATAAGTAATATACTAGAAAGGAGAAAACAAATGGCAAAATCAAAAAAGCAAAAAATTCACGCGCTAAAAAAGAAAAATGTAGCGCCAAATCCAACTACGGTTGAATGGACACCTGAAACTGTAAAAGAAGATATGTCTAATTATATCAATCACCTCCTAAAACAAGAGGGAGATAAGATGCACACTGTCTCGACTCACTTAACCAACGTTTACCGAGGTCTTGAGGGGGTCATCTCCAGTGAATTTGGACGAACTCCTCCTAAAGCGAGATTGTTCCTTCAAGAATACAGTGATAAGTTCCTTCTATGTTCTGGAGTAGCTGTTATGGTGAAACGTTTCGGACAACGATATAAATTACTAGTTGCTCGACCAGGAATTGTAGGAGAGGTCATTGGAGACCCCTTTGCAAAACAAATTAAAACCATAGACTTCCCTACTGAGAGAAATATTGATTCTCACATTTGGTTAGATTTGGATGATATTCAAAAAGGTGAAGACCATCGTCTAAGCACTATCTTATTTGGAGATATTATTTATTTTGTAGGTAAATCTTCTTTATACAGAGGAAAAGTAAGCAACAAGGTGCGTGCGCGTGCAGGTAAGTATGGACTTACAAATATCCGCATTGTAGGTGCATACTCTGCAACTAATCACGGTGTCCTTTATGAAGCTAAAATGACTTATCGTCTAAATCATAAAAACTCAATAGGAATCATGGAATACTCTAAGAAATCTCAGAGATATGTTCCAATCAAAGCTTTAGCAAATAGCTTACCTCAAAGACTTGCTAATGAAGAAAAATTTGCTCAAATTTTTGACGAGAGGGGAGGCGAATACTTATTGAATAGCTTTTTCCTAGTTCAAGTGATAAGTAGCGTTCCTGATTTTAAGAAGAAACTATCTGATTACAATAAAAAATACCCTGAGCATAAAGTTCTCGAAAATTACGACTCGTAAAAATGGAAGGTGAATCAAAAAAAGCAATGACAGAAGATAAAAGGATTTACAACAAAAAATATAACTTTGAAGAGTTTAGCATGGGTGAGTATATTCATAACTTGCACAATTACCCTGCAATGATGATGCCTCTTATTGCAAGAACTTTCATTCAAGAACATAAAGCTAAAGATATGGTCATTCTTGACCCATATATGGGGTAAACTAACAGTTTACAGGAATGTAAAAAATCAATGAAATGATTCTTGATTTTTTATATTTAGTAACAATGACAATTAAAAAGCCCTGCACATCCTGCGAGGGGTGTGTATCCTTACAAAAGTTAAACCGAGGAAATACCTGAAAACCTGTTTGCCACAACGTAGGATGAAAATCCAAGCGTGAGGGTAGCGAAAGCAGAAAGTACAACAACCAAGAATTATTGTAATTCCTAAAGCACATGCTAAGATTGCTAATATTGTTTTACCAAGAGTTCCTTCATAGTATGTGTATTTATTCCCTGAATAAGAAAAATCAGATTTGCTGTTTTGCATTAGATACGCTAATCCTTTGAACTGGGCTATAAATGCAATAAAAATAATGGGTAAGATAAATTTATTGTTTGATAAAAAAGTAATTATTTCCATATTGTTAATCTCCATCAATAATTGCATCAGGACGCATTTTGCACATAGTAAGTAAATTATTTAAAGCTCGTTTAACATTTCCTTCGGTTGGTTGCCAGTAATTATTAACCACATTATCTTTGAGGTTTGAGATTGCAACTTCCAAAATTGGGATTGTTTCAAGAGCAGTCATTCCATAGAGTGAGCGGATACCTGTCTTATATTCAGAAGGGGTATCTTCAGGTTGAATCACCTGGCGCAAATCTCTGAATAGTTATAGGTTATATTTAGAGTCAGCTCTTTAGAGCCACCCATCTTATAAGTTCCGCCTCGTAGAAAATGAGCATCATTGATTTCAACGACCTCTTTTGTGATAGGGTCAAGCAAGTTTATATCGTATGACATGAGAGTTCCTTTCTAATAATAAGTCAATGTTAGTTTATAATTTGGATTAAGTTTTCCGAGAATAGTCATATTTTCTTTTTGACCCATTTCTAAATTATATCTATGTTCTGTCCACGTTACGTTTTCGTCAATAATTGCATTATGTTCTTTTAACCATTTGATTAAACTATAAGATTGAAAAAAACGTAACTATTATTAAATGTATTTAACATAGCTTGATAGATGCTTGTGTATGGAATGACTCTTGTATTTGTATTATTTAGACAAACAAAATTCTCACTGAAGTTGAAGTGTTCTGAATATCTTTCAAATGCAGATAGTGGGTCTTCATTTTTTTGTGAATCATGATTTTTGTGGATAATATCATAAAATACAGTTTCGTCAATAGCTTGGATGAATTCTTCTAAATCAGTGATTTCAACAGGTTTATCTCTGAAAATATGAACGTAATGACCGTTACATTCGATTCCTTTTGAAGCTAGATATTTTTCAAAAGTTGGAAACCAGTCATTTTTTTCAAATAATTGGAAATAATGTTCTTCTCCAGTGATTCTGTTGAATAGTGTGATATTGTAGTATCTTCTTGACATGATATATTCCTTTCTATAATTTTGGATTGGCAATCTTCCAACTAACATAAAAACCTTATATCGTAACAAAATCTGCGTTACAAATATAAGGTTTCTTTTTTGAACTTTTTAAATAACTTCATCCACGAAGCTGTATTTACTCAAAGCATCCAACATAATCTCTTCCCCTGTCAGTCCTTTTGTAAGGCTGGTCACGATATTTGTTGAGAAACCTGAAATCAACGCAACGTTTTCAATATCAACTGAAGGAATGGTGAATGAGCGAGCGTTCAAGTTCCAATAAACCATTTGAGGCATTGGAATCCCTGCGTCCACAAACTTCTGTTTCACAACATCATAAGTTGATTTATCGTATGTAACCCCTTGATAAGAAGCAACAGCGTCAAATTGACAGTCTGTTACGATAATGACTTGCTTCAAGTAATCTTCTGGATTTGTTGCAGCAAGAGACGCTTCGAAGATTAAATCATACAATTTGGAAATATCTGTATTTTCAGCAATGCTAAAGCCTCGCAAGCGTTGAAGTTTGTCGTGTAAAGAAGTAGCACCATCTAAATCAATAAACCTTGGGTTTCGTGAGAAAGTAATCACCTTATCCTTGAAAGGACCTGTTGCTTTTTCTGCCAATGCAATTGCAAGAGATTGAGCTACATCAATAACTCTTACATTGTTTGTCTGAGGAAGAGTGACGCTCATTGAACCAGAGCTGTCGTAAACAACAATGCTGTTATGTCCTAGATTTGGATTTTGTTCCTGCATAGCAGTCCACAACAATTCAGACATTTCCCTTTGCCCATTTTTTTAGATTGAATGAGAATTTCATAAGGGAAAAAGGTTCTTAGAACGTTGTTTCAATTTTTTTCCAATCCAACTTCATTCTTACCTGATTGAAGAGATTCAATGTAAGATGAGTAGCGTTCTTTGTCATTGCGCTCAAATGCTTTTGAATATTTCTTCATTGCACGAGCAGGGACATGTTCGTAGGTGATTGAGTTGTAGTCTTTGTTTACAAGAGCTGTTTCAACTAGTTTCAGATGCTCACGGAGGTCTCTGATAGCACTTCTGTAAAGCTTTTTGTTTCCACCTGCCAAAATATTAGCCCAGCGATAAGCTAACTTACGAACTTCTGGGGACTTACTATTGATTTTAGGCATCCATTTTGCAAGAAGAGAAATTGGTTTAACTTTTTCACCTTGTTCTTCAGCAATTTTGTTTTCCAAAAGAGTAAGTGAATCTTTGATAAATTGTTCTCTTACAAAGTCTTCAACTTTCAAAATAAGAGTTTCATCAAAACCTTCCGTTTTTAATCCAAGGAACAAAATGTCATCCCAACGTCCGTATTCCACAAACTTTGGAAGAAGATTGATTACAAGTTCTGGATTTTCTTTTGCAAGCCATGCTAAACAAGCCCTGAATGGAGAACGAAGTCCTTGTCCACCTTTAATATCGCGAAGATAGAAGAGGTTCTTAACTGCCAAGTTCTTGTTTTGTGTATAAGCTTTAATAAACGCTTGCACAGCTTTTTCATCGTTACCTCTGAAAAGCGAAGCGCCAAAAAAGAAATCTAAGTTATTATTTTGGGTTGTTGTGTAAGCCACATCCCCATTTTCCGTCAAAGTCTTGCTGGAGTCTTTGATGATTCCATCAAGAACAGAATTACCACTAGATGCTGTGGTACAAGAATCATAGAACGATGTATATTCCATAAGCAATATCCCCATTTTCCGTCAAAGTTTTGCTGGATTCTTTGATGTTTCCATCAAGAACAGAATTACCAGTAGATGCTGTGGTACAAGAATCATAGAACAATGTATATTCCATAATTCAAGATTGTTTTTCGTCCGTGACCACAATAACTATTTCATCTTAAATCAGATGAATATTTTAATTTCATTTTCTTATCTGTTTCACCACGGAGGAATTACAACTTCAAAGATAATGAAAAGTTATTTTAACTTTAATTTCCACACAGAGCCAGACATCAATCGCTTGGTCTTATTCTGGTTAAGTAGAAATACTATGTTATTTTACTTTATCTTTTAAGAACATACCTCTGCGAGCAATAACATAAGAAGCTCCAGAGTGTATGTTTAATTTCATTTTCGGACAATATTTTTGTTTTGCAATCCAACTCGTCCATGCTGGATTAACTTTGTGTAAAAAAATTCTATTTTTGGCACATTTGGAAGTTATAATAGAATCAAATTTAGAATAAGCAAGTGTTGATAACATCTCATTATATTTTTTTACCTTTCTTGCTTATTAACTCATCTCTTTTTAGTAAAATTAAGTTTTTTTCAATAACCAAATCTTTCCCAGTATTTAAACAATAATCTTTTTAATCTAGCTGCTATGCTTTGGAAATCATTTGTTGTTTGATTACCTTTTGCTGTATTGATAATCTATATTAAAAAGTATTTATTAAGTTACCATATTTATCAGTTTCGCTTACTGATACAAAAACTTTTATTAAAAATCTACTCCTACTGCTCCATTACTATTTCTAGTTACACATAAATCCTTATTATGTTCAAAGTTGTATATAATTTGAAGCAATACTTTACTGTCTTTAATCTTAATTCTATAAGTTAAAGCACTTTCTTTAGTTCTAAGTAGATTTTTTTAATAAATTAGTATAATTTTTTTATTATTGAAATTAAATTGACCATAAACAAATTTATCATTTTTTTAAATCAATTTCTTTTCTAATTCTAAAATAGAATTGATTTATTTTAGAGCTGTATTCCACTTGAAAATTGTTATTACAAGTGGCATCACCTGCTCTTCCCAAATAATAGATTTCACTATCTCTTTTCTTAACAAATTTTGCTATAATTTTTTTCTGCAATAATTCTTTTTGTGCCAAAACATACTTTTATATTTACTTGTTTCAATCTCTGTTTTAAGATTCTTTAATTTTTTTGCTTCTTAGTATTTAATCTATTTTTGTTTCCAATAGATTTTTTTGTTTTTAGATTTTTTTGTATTTAACAAAGTTAAAAATCTTTTAAATTGTTATTTAAGGAGATTCTTTTGTAAAGCTCTTTTCATCTTTTTAATTTAGTTACTTCTTTTTCAAGAGAAAAAAATTTTTTTCTTTCTAAACTTTTTCCGCTCAAACTCTTTTTAATTCTTTTGATAGATTCATAACGTCCCAATATATTACTCAATATTGCATCAATAGCTCGACTAGTTAGATTAAATTCTTCTTTTAGTTGAGCATGAATAATATTTCTATCTTTTTGAGAGATTTTACCATTTTTTTATGTAGTAATTTTTTTAATCCTATGAAATGTTAATCTCTGAATTTTTATTAAATAGTTCAATATAATCAGAAATGTATTTACCAGCCAACTGATTATATTTTTTTTATTCAATTTTAATTCAGTTGTTACCGTAAATACATTACTCATTATTTGATAACTCCTTATTCTAGATTAAATAAATCTACATCTTTCAAATCTTTACAAAATTAAAATCGACATTCCTTCCACCCTACTTTTTGGTTTTGACAGCCAGTATTCCTATTAAGTGAAAGAGTTGCTGTATGTAAGGTTATGAGAAGATGCCGATAGATCGAATAACGTTAGCCAGCCACCCTACGGTTCTTTTATTCAGCAAAAAATGATTAAGAAAAAAAGTTGCTGTATGTAGGGTTATGCTCTATTTGTTACTGCCAACGCTATATTTATATATTATCACAAAACAAAAACATTTGTCAATAGAAAAGTGATAATTTTTTACAAAAAAACAAAAAACACCTCGCAAGTGCTTAGAGGTGTCTTTCGCAAATAGGTCTCGTAAGATTGTCTATTGCTGATTTCGTTTTTAGTGTATCATATTTTAAGTTGTTTTGCAAAAGTACAGCTATGGTATATATACCATAGCTGTAAACTTTTTATTTATTATTTTAATCTTCAAACTCAATGACAATAATTGTGTCATCTGGAACTTTAATTTCATAAACTGATGCAATCATTTCATCAATGTCGAAATATTCAGTGGCTTTTTTTCATAATGTTCTTTAAAGCATAATTCTACAAATTCTTTTGACTTGTTTGAATGTTGTTACATATTTGTTATCCACACGAACAATTTCGTCAAAGATGTCCATAATAACTTGTGTTTGAGGACTGAATGTGATAAGACGTTCATTGTTATCATAGTCTAGAATATTGTCTAACATTTTTTTAATGAATTTTCGCAAAAATTTCAAATCAGATAGTTTAGTATTTGTTAAATCTAAATGGATAAAAATCGTGTAATCTCCAAGCCATTTTTTTCCTCCTTTATTTAGTAAATATTATTTTGCTAAACGCTCACGAATTGTAGCAAAGTTTTCATCGACTAACAATTGTCCGTTTAGGAAAAACTGTTTGTAGAGCGTTCCAATCTGAATAATAAGCTTCAGCTTCATAAAGACCATCCTTCCACAAAAGGTTATTGTTTGATTGGTCTCCTGTTAATGTTGAAAAAAATCAAAAATCAGGATTCTTAGCTAAAAACATCTTTTTTGTGAGCAACGGTAATGCGTCCACGTTGAGAGCGTTTTGTCCCATCATCAGTTTTAGGGTCTTTGAAAAGCATACGTTCTTCACCATTTACTGTTGCAGCAGTTGCTTTTACAGCGAATCCAAATGTATCACGAGTATGGTATTGGTAAGAGAATGAGCCAATACCGAATACAATATTTGTTGTCGCAAAACCTTTTTCTTCGAGACGTTTACAGATTTCGATTGCACGTTCCAGGTTGATAGAGTCACCGTAGATAGCTCCGACGTGTGAGTCTAAGACCTTATACCCTTGTTTGTTGATTGTACCACCAAATGTGTCCCATAAACATTCAATAAGACCCTTTTCGTCAGGAGTAGTGCCATTTACTTTTGTACCAGCTACAATATCAACTGGGTCTCCACTGTCAGGACGAACAACCAACTTACCATCACGAGACATAATAATGTCTTTCAAAGCTGGTAAGTATTCTGTTACAACCTTCCAGAAATCCCATGTGTCAGAAACAACTGAGAATAAGCCCTCAGGATAAACATTCGTAAGAAGGTGCTTGAAGAGTTCTAATTCATCTGCCTGTCCGTAAGAACACATAACGCTGTGTTCTGTGGCTGAAATAGAAGCCCCTGTTGTAAAATCAAGTGGTGCGCCATAGTATTTGTGAACGCCAAAGATAGCAGGGATAGTGTCAGTTCCTTGGAATGAAGTCAAATGCCCCATGCCTGAAGCCATACCTGATTGTTCAGAAGACATTCCACGAAGTGAGAAATCATGTCCTTGGAACTCAACGCCTACTGTTGAGCCAGTTGTTTTAAGGGCGTATTCGTCAAGAACTTTACGATATTGATAAGCAAGAGTAGCTGATGTGATTGGTTGCCAGATTGTTGTTGATAGAATAGTTTCAAGGAAATTAGTCAACCAGAAGAACTCAGGTTCAGTATTTTGAATAGTCATGATTGGGCATCGCATTGGAGCAAGTGTCCCTTCAGGAAGAGCTTCAATTTTGATTGGTAGGTAGCCTAAGTTATGAAGTTGAACAAGATGTTCTGTATAGACTTCTTCTTTACCAAGCGTGTGTTTAACGAAGTTCTCATAAGTTGTTACGACTTCTTCAAGAGGAACTTGGAAAAATTCTTTATTGAAGCGTTCAATGAGATATTCTTTGATGAAATACTGTAATCCGAATACGACAATTTCATTCGACCACGGAGCGTATTTATTTGAACGAGGTGTCAAAGTTGAATATACAACAGTTGTTCCTTCAGGATATTGTTCACGATGTGACAATTTGTAAAAGTCGGTTGCGAGATAAATTGGAGTTGTAGTTGACATAGTTTAGTTCCTTTCTTCGTCATCCCATACGAATAATGCGCCAATTGAGTTGATGATATAGAAGATGTATTTACCAACATTGGCAAAGTTTCCTTGAATACCTGCTTTGATGAGCTGAATAATATTGTAAACTAACCAGAACCCCCATTGGGTTGTTAGTTTCAAGGCATTGAAAACATTAGCAACAAGAGATAGTGCAAATGCAATTGTAGTTACATAAGCCAGTGGGTTCATATTTCCACCATAACCAATGTAATTTGTGATGTAAGCAAATACAAAAGCTGTGATTGTAGCAATAGTAGCGATTAGCTTAGTTTGAGTTTTGTTTCTAGTATTGGGCTTACCTTCCTGAGATTCTTGCCATTTTTTGATTGCAAATGTGTAAATTAAGAATGTTACTGGATAAGTAATGATTGCAGCTTTGTTTCCAAGGATGTAATCAATAGCACCTGATAAGACGGTGTTTAGAATACCGAGGTAATTCCCCCATCGGCTCAATTTACCTGTAAAACGAGTGGATAACATTGAAATCCCCACGTTTGTGACTGAAATAAGCCCAAATGGTACGAGAGCTGTCCACGGACCCCAATCAACGAACTTATCTAGTCGTGAACTTAGATAGCCTGATGCAATAGCAATGCTCACAACAAGGATAACGCCAAGGAAATCAAAAAGTTTTTTTGATTTCGCGAATTGTTTCAAATATTTTTTTCATAAAAATATCCTCCTTATTTATAATTATCTTTTTATGATAAAAAGTATATCACAATTAAATTAGAAAAGCAATAGAAAAAATCATTTTTTTCAAAAAAATAACAAATGTTCGAAAACATCTGTTATTTTGGGATATTATTTGCTATTTTTTACAATATCTTTTACTTTTTTTGAAGTAAACGGTAGCATCTTCAGTGAAATTTTTCCACTGTCATATCTTTTTGATTCGGCAGGGACGGAAATAGAATCGGTACAGAAAACTTTATCATATTTTTCTAAAACCTTCCCTTCTTCCATTGCTTTTTCAGCGTGTGTGACAACCAGCCATGCTTCGTCAAAATGGATAGTAGGATGCGTTTCGATAGCTTCTAAAGCTTTAACAAAAGTTCCACCGTAAGAGCATAAATCGTCAATAACAATTAAGTTTGGGTTCATCTCTTTTGTGATAGAACCTTTTTGTCTTTGTAATTTTTTTGCTTTTTACGCTTTCAATAGCCCCTGTCGCAAAGTTTCTAGTTTTTTCACAAATGATAACATTTGGATATTTGTAATAATCATACCTGTTCGCTGCTCCCTTGTCTGGGAAAACAATCCAAGTTTCATCCAAATTAACGTTTGCAAATTCCATTACTTCGTCAGCTAAAGAATAATCAATTTCTTGAACTTTCATTCCAAACTCTTTAAATTTATTGAGAGTTTCTGGAGAGTGTGGGTCTAAAACAAAGACTTCTTTTAAGGCAGATGTTTGTTCTGACAAGAGTTGAGTAAGAACTTTTAGAGAAAAAGCTGTGTTTTTTTCGTTAGTGCGGTCCATGCGAGAATAAGGCATATATCCAATCACTAGCTTATAGCTGTGTTTTAGCTTAGCCATTACTTCGTCAAACAACAATAGTTCAAAAATAGAAGCATCTGTTTCGTAATCCCATAGGACAATGTTTTCATGTAAGTTATTGACAAACTCTAAAGGAAGGTCTAGTCGTTTTTCTTGGTTTGGAAAAGTGATAAATTCCACTTTATTATCATTAAGGTATAGCATAAAAGACTCCTTTTTCTTTAGAAAATGTTTTTAATACTTCTTTTATTCACTTTATAAAGTTTTACTTGTCGCCCTTTTTGCTTCACTTTTGGAGACTCATTTGTTTCCTTCAGGAATTTTTCTGTTGGGTAAACCTTTTTAAAGTTTGATAGGTACATTTCTTTAAAGCTACCATCGAAATGAGAAATGACGTTACGCGCATCTTCCAAAGGAATCAATCCTTCTAACATTAGAAGTGGTAGTGGATTTTCTTTGATGTTTTTCGCTAACAGTTCATAAGACAAATCTACCATTCGGCTGTGGTCAAAAGCAAGCTCCAATCCTTGGTTGAAATCTAACCATTGGTCATTATTCACATCTTCACTTGATAGTTTTGTAATGACTAAAATAGGAATAGATACCACATGACCTCGTGGGTCTCGGTCAGGGTTGGTTTTGGCAGGTAACTCCTGCAAGTGATATGATTTTAGTTTTGATAGTTTCAACGGAGTTTTAGTAGTAATAGTACGTTCTACTGCATCAGAAATGCTTTCTCCGTGTTTTAACAAAACTCCAGGTAATGCTCGTTTTCCTTTTAAGAAATCAAGGTCTCGTTCAGGAGCATATAGTTTTACGACTTCATTTTCTTTATCAAACCCAAGAATAATCAAGTCGATTGCAATATTTTGAGTTGGATTTAATTGTTCCATACTTAAAAATTTTTCCTTTCTTTTTATCTTTAAATAACATTTTATGATAAAAAGTATATCATAAATAAAAAAATAAAAAGTCAACCTTTTTTTGTAAAAAAATAATTTTTTTACTTTAATTATTTTTTTGTATAAATTAGTTTTTTTATAAAAACTATTGACAATACCACTTATTTATGATATAATTTTATCATAAATAAATAAAAAGGAGTAAACTTATGAAATTTCAAAATTTAGATGAACTTTACACTTATCTTCGAGATAAGTTGGTTCAAAAAGCAGAAGAAAAACCTACGCTTATTTGGCGCTTACGAAGAGTTGTTGAAGATGACTCTTACAATAATAGCGAAATTCAATCTTTGTCAATTACTATTGTTTGTGGAAGTGAAGTTTACGAAAATGAACTTTACCAAGAACAAGGAATTGAAAAAGAGTTGGAACAAATTGATAAAGTTCTTGATGCAAAAGAATTTTTGATGGAAGGTTTTGAGCAAGCCAAAGTAATCCACAACATTATTGATAAGCAAGTGAGCTATGGTGGATACCCTCATGAGTTTCTATTACAAACGCTAAAATTTATTTGTGAAGAGGAGGGGAAATGGAATGACTAAAATCATTTTAGCCTTCCCCTGCATGGGGAAAACTTATTATGCCAATCACCATCCAAATACTGCTTTGGACTTAGAAAGCTCAGATTTTCTATTTGATAGAACTGGTTATGAGCATTTGAGTTCTGAAGAGTTCAAAGGTATTCCTAACCGCACGCGCAAAGAAAATGGTCTTGAGGACTATTTGAAAGCTATTGACGAAGCTGTAAAAAGTGGCAAATACAAGTATATCTTTACAGCTCAAAACCCTGAGATTGTGAAGGGAATTATCGCACTTGGGCATGATGTCCACTATGTCAAACCGCTGCCGATAGTAGCATCTGAACGAATTTTTCGTTCACGCGCAGAGCTTCGTGGAAATAACAAGGAATGGATTGAGAACACAATCAAATTTTTAAATCCATCTCCGCTTTCTATTTTTACGCAGGCAGAATTGGAACACGTTTATTTACACTTTGCTCCCCCTCACGATTACTTGAGTGACTTTTTGGAAAAATTTGAATAAGGAGGAATTTATAGCAAGAACTTACCCTGATTTTATAGAAGATGCTAAGCGCTTCGACTTCTATCATGTTGGTAAAGATAGATGGGATTATCTTGAAAAAGATGGTTATAGAAAGCTATCAACAGTGTTGCAGAAATCGAAAGATATTGACTGGAAACGCTTGTATGTCTTTTATCACGATATGTATATTTTAGTACAATACATTGCGAATTATGATGAAAAATATGATGGTGAGGGTTCAAAATGTTGTAATGATGAAATGCTTACGGAGGCTGGATTTGAAAAACTCGTTGAAGAAAATATGGATAATCCATATATAAATTGGAGTGGAATTTATTATTATATTGAAGAAAGATACAGAGGGAGAGAAGAATATTTAGACCGTTTTCAAAAAAATGTTTTGTGGGTTCTATACAAATATCGTAAACAATTGAATCAAAAAAATCTAACTCTAACTATTGGTAATCCTGATTTATAAATAGTTGTAATACTTACATAAATAAAAAAACAAAAATGAGGAAAAAAATATGAAACCAGATATAACAGATAAAAAAAGAAAAATTTAGAAGAAGAGTACCAACGTCCCCCTCTAAGAGAAGAAATAGAAAAAAATTTTTTTCAGTGAGGCAAAAAAACCGTTACAAAAATTTGTAGCATTGGGACTTGGAGTGTTTTTTTCTTAATTTCAATTAGAGATTCTATATTACCTATCATTCAAAAATTTGTTCGCTTTGTAGTCGGTTGGGCAAATGCTATTTTTGTTGATTTTACGAATACTCTTCAAGCTTTAATGGAATGGTCAAATAAATACCCAGAAAAATTCTTTGGGTTTATCGCTTCAGTTGGATTGTTAGGTCTTTGCTATTATTTGCTTATGACTTCCTTGAAACACCGTCATTACATTTATCAACGCTTCCGTATTGGGCATTTCTCTGAAATGATGTGGTTTGGGATAGGCGGTTTAGTTTTTCAGGTAGTTACCATCGGTTCTTCAATATATCTCGGAATTTGGTTGCTTATTCTTTTAATTGAAGCAGTTTTAGTTGGTTTGCTTCTTAGAAACTTCATTGTTTTCAAACAGCTTCGCCCAACGCTTCCGAGACCGTTGACTAAACGAGAAAATGAAAAACGTTTGGAATTGATTAAGGATTTGTATATTATCTCAAGACCTTATAAAGATGATTATAAATATAATCAAGACGAAAGAGCTTCCCTTTTGAGAGCCATGACTCGTTTGGCGTTGATTGCTGATTTTCGTCCAGATGAGTTATCACGGATTATGTGCAATGAATACGTCTCTAGCTATACTGTTTTTAGAAGCCTCGAAGATGTCTATAACCATTTGTTTGCAAAAGATGTTTATGACTATTTGCTCAAAAATGAAGATTTCTATAACATCTACTACAAGAGAGCTGAAAAAGCTATGGCTAAAATGAAAAGTGAATTGGTTGTAAGGGAAGATGAAGTAGAGCAAATTTTCTTTAATTACTTCGAATAAAAACAAAAGAGAGGGAACTCTCTTTTTTCTTGTTATGGAACGATTTATTATTGACAAATCCAATCATTTGTGATACAATATTATCATAAATAAAAAACGAGGTAAACTAACATGGCTACTCTTACATCCGCAACTATCAAAATCGCGACAAAAGAAAATGTAAATAATGTTTTTATTTTTAGCCTTTTAAAGAAGATGGCTACTGAAAAACCTTTTTACTTTGAAAGCATTGTTTTATCAAAAAATAGGGAATATGTAATTGCTAATTGCATCCCAGATTTTGTTCTTGATGTTTGTGATTTGATAAAAGAAATTTCTGCGAAGTATCCTTGTACTTTTTCGACTTTTCATATTCATAGTTTCGGAAATACGCAACCGATAACAATTGAATGTATTATCGTTTACAAAAATGGAGAGGCTATTTTTAAAGGTGATTACCCCTTTACTGTCTTTGATAAAGACGGTGAAAGACCTAGTGAAAAAACTGTTGAAGCTATTCGTAACAGGTTAGAAGCTGATAAAAAAGAATGGTTTCCTACCTGTTATCAAAGCTTAAAACCTCTCAATCCAGATGAAGAAGATATTGTTTGGAAACCTTCATCAAAAGAGGTTACAGAAAAGTCATCTGAAAAATTGACGGAAAAAGAAAAACATTTGTTAGCCTCTATGTTTGAATATTTGCGACTGATTGGTTTTTCTGATGTGGATGGCGAAGAAGATGAGGTGCTTGATGAAAAAGAACTTGAGGCAAAAACTGCTCAAAAAATCCAGGTCATTCAGGATAAGCTTTTAGGGAAGAATTATTCTTACTATGACTCAAAAAAAGAAGAAAACGCTGGATAAGCTATATGAAAAATTATCTACAAAAGATAAAAAAGAACTGCAAAAACTAATTGTCTTTGGCGAAAAGATAGAAGAAGAGGAGAACGCAAAAAAATGAATAAACGAATCAAGAAGAAACAACAATCTATTGTAAATAAAGCTATTGGGTTAGAAAACAAACAGCTAATGAACGGAGTCCTTGATAAACTCCGAAGTCATGGGCTAACCCCTCATAAAATCGAATTTCCTGCTGGATATTTCTTATTTGAGAACAAAACACCCTATGAAATCATGCACTTCGAGTTGAAGGAGCTGCCTGAGTTTTACTTTGGTGTGTGGAATAGGACAATTTCCCTAGATGACAAAGACGGTTCTGAAATTATCAGTCGTATTCCTTTCATTTTCGGAGAGCGCAAGGTCATTCTGGACAAATTCAAACCTTCACGAGCTGAATGGTCTCCGTTATACAACACGACCTACTTCGTAAAAGAACAAGAGGAGCAACTAAAAGACTTTTGGTCTGTTGTTGAAACGTTTCCTAAGATTGTTCATGCGCCTTGGGAGTTGATTAAGGAGTCTAAGGAGGGGTATGAAGAAATTATGAAAGCCTATGAACTTCGTAGTCAAAAAACAAAGCTAGTGTTGAGTGAAGTTTATAAGCGTTTAGCAACAGTTCTAAAATCTTATCAGGTTGGGTTAGGGTTGTTATTTCCAGATAGCTTTTTTTACGAGGCTAACCTTTATGCTGTTATTGATAAGGATACAAAAATTGACGCTCTGAAAGTAAGTGATAAAATCTTTGATTACTTTGCATACGAATTTGAAAAAGACTTAATAGACATTATCGAAAAACTTGGAGTTTCAAATCACGTTTCACACTATCAGGAAGATTTTGCTATCTGCTTTAGGGGTGTTTACAGTGCCAGCAAAGATACATTGGAACGTTCTAAAACAATGTCACGCACAGAACTAAACAAAATTTATAACAGCTTAGACATTCGGACATCGAATTTTGTCCGTCTTGTCTAATAAGTGGGAGGAAAATGGATGACTTTTGAAGAAATCCAAAAAGAAATTTTGACGCTGGACAACAAAGGGGACTTGTCTGACGGTTATCATAGCTACAACGAACTTTACAAGCATCGAATGATTTTGTTTTCGATTATTTGTAATCAAAATCAAGAAGTAGCATGGAAGTCTCGGTTGCATCATGACGGAACAATGTTTGATGGTTACTTTATTGTGGGGATTAACACTCCACAAGGACAGTTCACTTATCATTATCAATTGAAAGATTGGGATTTATTCGATGTTAAAGAGCTTGATAAAGCCCCTGAATACGATGGGCATACCCCTGATGACATAGACAGATTATACAGCTTAATATCCAAATAAAAAGAAAGGAAAAATAGCAAAATGGAAGTAGATAAGACATATCAAATTTACTCGGAAGCTAAGAAACAACTCTTCGAAGAGAGATTTCGGATTGCTAAAGAATACTTATCAAAAGAATACGATGGGATTAGTATTGTTATCTATAAAGGTTCTGATGAAATTCGATTTGCAACCATTGACCGTTGTGAAATTTTTGACACTGCGTTTCTAATGCCTGCTGGCAGGGTGAATCCTTGCTTGCCTTATGATTTCTTCATGTCACAACTTAAATATGCTGTAAATGAAGCAAAAACTCGCATTGTTGAGCGAAACACAACTTACATAAAATAGCGTTATAAAACAAAAAAACTAAATTTATGTACTTTTCCCTAGACAGTAGATAAACCCTTGATTTGTCTGAGTTTAAGACGTAACGTACACTCTCTAAAAAATGTACTTTATAAATGAAATGTACTTTATTTCAAGGTTGAATAAAGTACATTTTTTGTTCTAGCAGCTTAAATGTATAAAATACAAATTAAACTTTTACCAACCCCTTGTAAGCCTACAAATCTTGAACAATCAAGGTTTAGGTTTTTCGGCAATAGTCATTTTTACTAAAAATTTACATTTGAAAAAATTTCAGTTTTCACTTTGATAAGGTACACTTTAGATAAATTTTGACGAAAAAATTTTTTTAGTTATACAAGGGAGCATAAAATTGCTCTTTTTTTATTTCTGGCTTGACAAAATCATCTATTTGCGATATACTTATATCATAAATAAGAAAAGAGGTAAACCCATGTCAACAAACGCTTTTATTGGAATCAGAGAAAACAATTCTATCACTTACATCTACAACCATTCAGACGGCTACTTGGAATATCTAGGAAGAATGTTGCTTGAACATTACAACTCCGAAGAAAAAGCAAAAGCTTTGGTTGCTCTTGGGGATGTTTCTATCCTAAAAGAAAAGCTTGAGCCAGCAGAAGGAACAGTACATAATTTTGACTATGATAAACGTCAGGAAGGTGTCTCCGTGTTCTACGGACGAGACAGAGGTGAAGATTGGGAGTCTATCAAACCTATTACCATTCAAAACACAACTTTCGATGAGCATCAATATTACAACTATTTGTATGATGTTGAGCAAGGCTGCTGGTTATTTACTAAAAATGGTAAAGACTTCGCAAGTTTGAAGGAAGTTGTTGCTAAACTTAAAGATTAGAAAATAAATAAAAAAAGCACTCTATAAAGGGTGTTTTTATCTTGACAAGACAAATTATTTGTGATAGAATATTATTATAAATAAATGAAAACGGAGTAAGAATATGAGAAAAGTTATTCTCAAGAGCTTGGTTAGTGCTGGGTTAGATAAATTTTTAAAACCTGCTGAACCTTTTGGCGACTGTTGTGATATAAATAAATCATTTGATTCACCAGTGGGAATGGAAGAATTTGAAGGGAAAAAAAGGGTTAGATATGATACTTTTTATTATTTTTGCGATTTTGTTTTTACTTACTGCCCTGAAAGCAACTCAAACAACTCGTGGCAAGGATGTGTTTATAACCTACGCTATTATCGCTTGCATTTGCGCTCTAGCGTCAGCATATTTGTCCAAGGCATCTGTAATGGTTTTGTATGTTGCAGGGATTGGTCTTGTAGCTTATATCTTTCATAAAGGAGGGGGAAAATGAAATTGTTGGATGAAATAATTGGACCTACCTACAAGCAGAATCTTTACTTTCTTTTTCAGGTAAAAGGACTTCGCTTATTTGGCTACCTTTTTGAAGCAGTAATGTTATCTTCTGTTGTGGGTTTGATAGTTGGTTTTACCTGTATGCTTTTCACTAAAAATGAAGTGATTATCAATGCGATTCCTGCGTTTTTCTTTATTTCTTTACTTCTTGGTAGCTATAAGAGAAGTAAGGCGAATTTTTTAGTTTTTGAGGAAATGTTGAAAAATGCTATACTAAAAGACAAGGATAAAAAAATAAAAAGGAGAAAAAAATGTAATGTTTTTTTATTACCTGGGCGCTTATTTTTTTCATTTATTAGTTTTGTAGTAAGCGAAACAGCTCGTGTAAGAGACCTCTTTATAAATTACGCTCTTGTTGCTTACATTTGTGCTTTGGCATCTGCTCATTTAGATAAAACGCTTGTGTGGGTTTTATACATTGCAGGCATTAGTCTTATAACTTATGTTTTTTATAAGGAGGGGAAAAAGTGATTATTCCAATTTATCAAATTGTGTTAATTTATTTATTTAGCGCTCTTTCAAGCTACGACAAAGAAAAAAAGAGGGTCAGCTTTGCTTTGTTTTTAGCTGTTTCAGGAATTTATCTGTTTGGCTTTGTAGTTTTATACCAAACTGCTGGTTTTGACTATGACGAAGCTTTTAAGGTGACGAACTTCCTATTGTTTCTTTTAGGGGCTTCTGGATTGCTGAATATCAAATATTAGGAAGTACAATTCATGATTCCAATGTACCAAATCATTCTGGTTATAGTCCTGAATGCTATTATTGCTTATGACAAGGAAGAACATGACTACGATTTTGGGGTTTTACTTATTCCTTCAGTCTTACATTTAGGGGCTTTATTTTGGCTATATCAAGGTTCTAACGTCCCTTACGAAAATGCTGTTTTGTATAGCAATCTTTCTATTTTTGTACTGGGGTTAGTAGCCTATGCTAATATTTTCGACTACTGACTATAAACTAGCCGTTTCACGTCAGCTTATGTTATACTAAACACTAGGATAGATAGCATGCGCATCATCTATCTTATTTTATAAACAAAAAAGGAGTTTTTTATTATGTCATCGTTATTATCTGAACACCTGTCAAAGTCATGGCTTGAGGTTTTTGGATTTGCTATCGCAGGGTTCTTCTTTTATGTGACTTACCTAAAACGCTTAAAAGAAGAAGATAAAGAATCTGCAAAAGCATACCTTGATTGTATTTATGTGTCCGCACTTTCTGCCCTCCTCACCTTATTTGTCCCTTATAGACTAGCATTAGTAGTTTATGCTTTCTTCTTAGCCGTCATTTTCTATTTCAAGAATTTCAAACGAAAGTAAAAATATGAACACAAAAAATGAAGTAAAAACAGAAGTAAAAGAAGTTAATCTATTGCTGATGAAACAGAAAAAGCTTGCCCTAGCAAGTGGAAGGAGAATCTTATGGAGCGCGTGATTGAGGGGTATCTATATCCCTACTTCAAATCCTAGACAACATTCCCTATCAGCACAACACTCTTCATTTCCTAGTCGCTATCTTTATTGCCGTAATTCTTGGTAGTGTTGGGATATTCGGATTTACTATCTTAGAGAGAGATATATGCGAAAACATTAAAAATGAACACTCTCGTTCCTTTATAATGAAAGCTTCAAAATGGTTTATTCGCTTTTTGAAGTATTCCACTATATTATCAACTTTGTGGGCTTTTTCATTTGTTCCTCTGTTTTTATTTGGTACAAATCGCTCAAGTGAAGTAGTGACTGAGATAGAACCTAAAGTCATCTATCGTATCGGCAACAAAGTCTCTGCAACTCTAACTGGCTGGTACAACATCAAGTCAGATGAAATTGTTACCTATCAGCAAGTCTCAGGCTTCAAGGAAGAGCCTACACAGGTCATCTTATCAAAAGATGGTGTTGACGCTGGTATGAAGATTACGGCTGCGATTGTGGAAGTTAGTTACCTTGATGAAGAAAGCAAAGAAAATAGTGAGCTTGCTGAATATCAAATCCGAGAGATTAGCCTGACAAAAGTGAAGCGCATTTATCTTGTACTGGGGCGAAGGTTCGAGAAAGAATTAAAGGGTGTGAAAGTAGTGTTTAATGCAAAAATACCTAAAGATTCACCTGAAAAGGAAAAGGCTAAACAAGAATTGAAGGAATTGATGGATTTAGAAGGAAGCAATGAATAAATTACTTGATTTTTTATCTGTTTTGTGGTATATTATTAGATGTTACATAAATAATCTTATAAACGTTCAGTAAGATTTTATTTAGTAACTCCTTTTATTTAATCACTTTAGAACCGTAGGAACTATGGGGATAGCTTGGTCCACTTGTGTAACCTCTGGAGGCTAGACATCTATCCTCTAAGTCAGCACATTACCCAAGAAGCTCCTCACTCTTAATGAAATGTAGGGAGGGGTAGTTCACATGCTGATTTAGAAACAACTTTTAATTTTAAAACTGTTGTTGCTGAAATTATTAAAAAGAACTGCTACAATTGTAACAGTTCTTTTTCTATACCCAGCAGCAAGCTCCTCCTACAAAACAAAAACACTCCTAAGAGTGCTTTATTTCTTATAATCTTCGTTTAGTTTCATAACACCTGCATTAGTCCCAATCCTTTTCAATCTGAGGTAAACTTTGTATTCATCTTCGTTATCCATAATTCGAGACAAGGTTGCAGCATTGATTCGATAGTCTATCTTCTTTTCCTCATTAACTACAAAAGCTTGGTAAAAAGGAGATTTGTATTTGCCCAGCACTAAGTCCTCAAGGATTTCTTTGAAATCTTCATAAGATTTTAGTTCCTTGGTTGCTACTTCAGTAAAGCCGTTTTGGGTATTGTAAACAACAATCTTCATATAATCAATCACTTTCATTTTTTTTATAATTTTATTATACCATTTTATATAATAAATGTCAATTTAAACCATTGTCAAATCAATAATTGCAAAACTTTTTTTAAAAACGATTGACTTTTATTATATTTTATGATACAATTGTATTATAAATAAAATAAAAAGAAAATAGGTAATAAATATGGGCTACACAGGTTGGCTAATGCCAGATGGAATTTTTTATCCTTGCGAACATAAAGAACATACCGAAACTTTACAAAATTTATTCGAAATGCCTCAGTACCATAAATTGATGGCAGATAATATCAGTAGAGGTAAGCCTTTTAGGAGCGAACCTGAAGGTTGTATGTGTTTCTGGGATACTGACTTCAAGTTTGCTAGTTTTGTAGGGGAAATGACAAAAGAAGTTGAGAAGTTTTTGATTGAACACTTCTCTGAGTTCAATGACGAACAGAAAGATAGCATTTACATGAAGTTTCGCTTCTTAAAAAACAAAACTGAAGAACAAGAAGAAGCAGTAAGAATGATGAAGGAAATTATGGAGAAATAAATATGGTAAATTTTGACCCAAGAATTGATTATTCAAAAGAAGCGTCTAAGACGTTCGATGAATACAGAAACATGAAAAAAGAAGAGCAGCAAAAGGAAAAAGAACGCCTTTCTGAACCTATTTGTTATGCTAGATTGAAGTTTGATTCTCTTACAGAAGATATGGAAGGGCGCGTGAAGGAGTTCCACAAAGAAAACAAAAATGAACTCTGGAGTGAAGGTATTGTCACGCGCGGATATTCCGACTCTTATTTAGGTTGGCGTTCGCAAGGATTCTTTTTACCAAAAAGTTTAGTTGATTTTCTTGCGTTAAATCCAAAACAAAAATTCAAGGTCATGGGGCTTTATAAAGGATTTGCGGTTGTTGAAATCTACTCTAAAGCCTATATTGTTCCTGAAGAAATATTGGAACTTATGGAACAGACAGGTAGTGTTGCCATTGCAAACGAGATAATGGTAAAAACCGATAATCAACTTGCTGTAAAAGATAAGATTGAAGAAGCTAGACAAACGATTGAGAAGGTTTCGAATTTTGAAGATGAAGCTTTTGCAGGATATTTAGCAGAAATCGACAATCTAAAAGCTGAAATGGAAGCTCAGATTACAGCTATGTATGAAGTGAAAGCTAAGATGATGGCGGAAATGCAAGAGAAGATTAAGCGTTATGAGCATGAGCTTCTTGTTATGCGTTCAGACCTCACAGCATTTGAATACTACAATGGTCTAAAAAGCTGAATTTATGAGTATTCATAAAGGAGTCAATGCCCCTATCAGCCAACCTATTGTTATTCATCAAAAAGCTCATCTATCTGGACGAAGATTTGCCACGTTTGACAAACTTATATGACGTGAACTCAGGCAGCTTAGAAGTTGCACTTAAAAAAACTCTCCAGCCCTCCTTGAACACATCTGTCCTACAAACAAAGGAATTACCTTCCTAAAAAATGCGTAACTCTTCTGGAAGCTTTAATTTGAACAATACTGTTATGGAGTTTGTTCGGAATATCATGCCAAACGAAGTAGGAGTATTGATTCGCAATGGAGAAAAATACTTGGTTGACATGGCTTGACAGCAAAGATATTTCTCTATCTACTGATTCCTTTACATCAAAATCATCTGATGAAGAAACCTCACTATCTCTTCTTCAGTCTCGTTACTATTTGTTCAATCTTATCATGGGCTTGATTAAGCGTAATGAAATCTTGCAACTGGACCATATTCCGACAAATATGTTCGCTGACCCAAGCATTATTTGGTCTAGTGCTGACTCTCAAATTACTGATTCAACCTATGTCGAATTAAGCGAAATCATTCCAATTTTGAATCGTCATTCTAAAGTTGATGACCCAATTTATGTCCTAAACTCATTCACAGACAAGGCGACATATACTGGACGTTATGGCGCAGGGAAAACTAAACGTGGGCGTGGAGATAATGCTCTGACAGATAACACCTTTGTTGGTGAAGGGCTTAATAAGATTAAAGGTGTTGATTACTTTACAAGCTTCACTTACAGTTTCTATGTCGGTGGAGAGAAAAGAAGTTGGGGAGGAGATTGGAAAATCAGTCCTAGCCTTTATATCGAAGAAGATGAGTTTATTAACCTCAAGTTCCTCAATAGCAAGCTCATCGAATACTATATCCATACTAAGCGTACTGGTAAAATTTCAAACTCTGGGCGATACGTTGATTTCTCTCACATGCTTCCTATCCTCTTTGGAATGAAGGAAGTTTTGGAAGAACAAGAAAAAATTGACCGCCTTCACATTGTGGCACAGGACTATGATTTGAACTTACTGACTGCCTTCAAAATCCTTCATGAAGTGCGTGTCATCACCCCTTACCAAGCTAAATGCTATTCTAAGTGGGTAGCTGGATTGAATGAAGAAGATAAAGCTTATTATCAACAGTTGCTTCTTATCAATGATTTGGACAATGTTATTCGTAAGCAAAAGGTGTATGCTGCCGTAACTAAACCTGTTCTTCTCGATAATGAATGGCGCAAGGGACGTGACACGGTTGAATATAAAATCTTCACCGTCTCTGAAGCTGGCGCAAATCAAAGTTCTATCTATTCTTCTCAAGGAGAAGGTTGGCGTAAAAAATATGTGACCCCTTCATATCGTGAGGTAGATTTAGGTTATGCTTTCTCTTACAAAGAAAGTAGAATCAGAACATTCTCTAGTCAAGAGAGTTTTGATAAATTCTTGGAAAAAGAAATTATTTATCAACAATGGACAGACCGTAAAAACTCAGAAGATAGAGGTTTAACCTTAGAAACTATCCATGAACACTTCGGAAAACGTGAATGGTTCTTAGTGGACTTCTTTGACCGTGAAGGAAATATTGAATTGATTAAAGAAGTCAAGAAATTGAATGAAGCTTTGAAAGAAGCTAAAAAAGAAGCTGAACAAAAATAATAACATAAAAAACAATTAAACCCTTGAACCCCAAGGGTTTTTTTCTCATCCCTCGATTGACAAAAAAATTTATATTTATGGTAAAAATATTATTACTAATAAAAAAAGGAAAAAAATATTTATGAAAAATCAAACTTAGAGCAGACCAACTAATGTTGGTGGAGAGTGTTCTTCAAAATATTAAAGAAGATAATCTAGTAGTTAGCCCTTCTGGAAGTGGAAAAAGCTATATGTTAGCTTACTTAGAAAAACTACTTACTGAACAAGGTTATCTGGTCTATGTCTATGCACCAACCATAGAGGTCAGAGAACAGTTGGACGAGCTGATGAAAGCTAATGGTAGCAACAATAAAACAAAGGGTGTTGTTGGAGATTTTAATGATAACAATGACGCTCCTGATTATCTCTTGATTGACGAGGCACACCACTCAGAAGCGGACACTTATCAATTGTTGTTTGAGAAGTACCCAAAGGCTATTAAAATTGGTTTCTCTGCAACTCCTGAACGCTTAGATGGGAAAGGTTTAGATAACTCATACCAGAATATCATTATTGGTAAGACAGTAAGAGAATTGATTGACAATCATGTTTTATCTGACTATAAATATTATGCACCTAGCACGTCAGATAGCTTACATTATTCTATCAACCCTAAATATCTGGAAGTCGGAGGAGAGACTTTTTTTAAAGCAGTTAAGAGAGATTCTAGTTATGAGAAGAAGATTTATGCTGACGTATTAAAAACGTGGTTAGAAAAAGGAGAGAATAAGCAAACAATCTTATTTGCCCCAAGTATAGCGATGTCGAAAGCTTTTGCTAAAGAGTTTAACCAGAATGGGATTCAGGCAGAGCATATTGACGGAAAAATGAACAAGGTAGATAGAAAAGAAACACTTGAAGCCTTTCGCAAAGGGGAAATTAAGGTTATTTGTAACGTTGATTTGATTTCAGAAGGTTTTGATATGTCTGACGCAGATTGTGTTATCTTGACTAGACCAACAGAGAGCCTTGCTATGTTTATGCAGCAAGCTTTTAGAGCTATGCGGTATAGAGAAGGTAAAACAGCTATTATCTTAGACCACGCCAATAATATAGCCTTGCATGGAGAAATTGACCAAATCTTTGACTGGAGTTTAGAAGGTAGAAATACCAGAGGTGAGGATAGTGGATATGAGCGTACAATCTGGGAAAGATTCAATTCTAATGCAGTTTTTGACAAAAGCGTTGAGTTGAAAGAAGTCATTAAAGATTATAATAATTTATACGATAAAAAAATTGAAGAAGCAATACGCTTAGGAAACATTGACGGATTGAAGATGTTATTAGAAATTGAAAAACAAGCGAGAATTAAGAGCGTTGGAAAATATTCTTGGGCGTATTCTTTCGCTTTACAACATGGATTTGATATTCCTACTAAGTAATGTTGAAAATAAGGTGGATATAAAGAATGGCTTTTTTTGATAAAATTTCTAAAACAGTATATACAGATGCTATTCAAAATATGGGTTGGCAACCGTACACTTGTTTGAGAGGAAATAGGTATTATTTTAGCTATAAAGAAGAAGGACTTGTCCCCCTTGAAGAAACAGCGGATTTGATTAGGTGTTATGAACAGCACGGTATCAAAATAAGACCAATAAGCGATTTAATTGATGATGTTTATATTAAGAATTTGATAGAGATTTCTAGTACAGATTACATTCTGAATAATAAATACTGTCATTCCCAAAGTAAAATTTCTAGTTTGACATTCAATCGGTTAAGTGCTTTCTTAGGGATTTCAACAAGCAGGTTTGCTACAATAAAAACAAGGACTAACAAAACAGATAGAGAGGTTTTGCAATTTTTATTAAAAACTTATAAAAAACATAGTGGGATTGGGGCTGAGTTAAAGAAAAATAATATTCCAAGAGAGCTTTATTATGCTAGGTTGAAATTAGGTTGGGATAAAGAAAAAGCTAAAACTACTCCTGTTAGAAAGGTTAGAAAAGCTTATGACCACAAAGGAAATGAATTTAGCAATCAAAAAGAAATGTTGGAACATTATGGAATATCGCAGTCACAATTTTTCTGGAGAAGGAAAAAAGGTTGGAGTTTAGAGCGATGTTTAACGCCTCCTAGACAAAAAAGGATATAAAAATGGCTATATTAGACCGAGAAAGTAAAATTATATATACAGGAGGAAATATTGCATGGCTTCCTTATATTGTTCAACGTAGGGGTAACTTTTATTTTCGATATAAAAACGGAAAAGCTGTACCTTTAAACACACTTGAACAATATAAAAAAGAGATTAGTCTGATTGGATATAAAGTTATTGAATTAGAAGAAATAAATAAAAATTTTGGAATTGAGATTATTGAGATTGGGAAAAAGTGCTGTTTTAATAGACGGAGTTATTATAGATACCAAAAGCGATAACAAAAACATAGTTTTATCGTTTGTAAAAATAGCTTGTGAATTAGGTTATTGTACTAGCAAAACTAATTTTGCTAGTAGAAAATTCAAACTGAAAAAAGTCAAAAGAAATATTACTGACCTAGAAGTTTTTTTGGATATTTCAGGTGTCGTAAGAATCAATGACGATATATACAAAGATAAAGATAAGAAAAAAACAAAAACTGTTCACAGTATTAGAACAAAATGGATTAAAGTATAGTACCTATAAAAATAGAGTAAAAAGAGGGTGGGGCAAGCACAGAGCTATGACAACACCACTTCTGCCTTCTCATAAGTCCATGTTGAAAGAAAGTACAGACCACAAAGGTAGAAAATTTGAAAGTGTTGAGAAGATGATTAAGTTTCATGGAATTTCAAAACAGACCTTTTACAAAAGGAAAAGAGAAGGGCTGAGTTTAGAACAATGTTTAGCACCTACTAAACAAAAATTCAATAGCTCCTCAAGAGTTGCGAGAGATAAAAAAAGATAAACTTTAGAAAAACTATATTGAAAGAAATTTACAATTTCCCTATTGACAAAACTATTTAATTATGATATAATTTTATTATAAATGAATAGAAATATCAATTTTTATAAGAAAGGTAAAAATTAAGTTATGAAAAAAACAAATCTAATGATTCAAAAAGCAAACAAATCTGCTTCAAAAAGTATCTCTAAATTCAGGAACTTCAATCACTTTAAAAAAAGGCGATTTTATTGACTTATCAGAAGCTTCACTTAGTCTTGAGGGTGCAACTTTAGGAATTAGCTTAGATGGCGAAACTTCCACAGATATAAAAATAGAAACAAAGTAAACCCTTGAATCTCAAGGGTTTTTATTATTACATTCTTGACAAAAACTGTTTATTTATGATACAATCTTATTATAAAAAAATAAAAAAGCTTTGAGGAGTTTAAACATGACAAAACAAATAAATCTAGAATTATCAATAGATGAAGCTATTGAAATTAATGTGAAATTCGTATTCTTTTTATTCAGGAATGACTTTAGGGAACTATATACCAGTTTACACCAGCCACAATATGTAGTGTTTACGAGAATATCAAAAAGAACTAGATGATTTATTAACTTTATAAAAAGGAGGAAACAATTATGACAATTTTAGACAACACTTTATTATATTTACTCGCAAAATCTGACGGAGAAACGTTAGAGGAAAGGAGCAATAATCTTACATTTATTGCTTTTCTTTTGGGAACAACTCTGCTTTTTGCAACTTTTCTTTCTTTTTTGTATGGCGTAATAACTAATAGCTTTTTCCCACAAGAACCTGTATTTCACTTTTTTGTGGGTTGCTTGGTTTCAGGAGCATCCATGACTTTTCTTAACGCTTTCTTAGAAAAGTATCTAAAAAAGCTTATTAAAAGATATACGGTTATTGAGCGCTCCAAAGCAAAATCAAAGGAAATTTATAAGCCAACATCGGAAGTGGAATTGAGTATCCGTGCGTTAGGGACAGAAAAAGCCGATATTAACCAAAAGAAACTTTTTTTCAAATGAGGAATTAAATAATATAAAAAGATGGATGTGTTATTATTAAAGCTTCTAAAAAAGGTGAAGAGAAAACTATCTATGCAGAGGAAGTGGAAATCTCACTAACAAATAAAGACGAGACCGCAGCATTGAATGTCCCTGAAGAAGCTTTGGTTTATAAAATCGAGGGAATATCACTCACTAAAGAGACTGAACAAAAAGTTTGTGGTTTTATTAAAGAAAAAGAAACCACAATCCTTCGTACAAAATTTTTCCTGTCTGCAAGCGTAGATGAGGAACTGTTAGAAAAGGTAAAAAATAAAAAAGAGCTAGATGATTTATTAACTTTATAAGTTTTTTTGCTTCAAGTAGTCATTAAAAGCAAAACTATTGACGTTTTTATATTTTAATGCTATTATTTTATTAGTGAAGGTGTTCTCCCACCTATCAAGCGGAGGCGATAAAGAAAAGGTGTTCTTCCACCTATTAAGCGGAGGCGATAAAGTAAAAAGAAGAAGTGATTTCATCATTTCTTTTTTTATTGTCTTTCATTGACACATCACGCGCCACTGTGATACAATATTTTTATAATAAAAATATAGAATAAAAACATTAAGAAAGAGGAATAATTTTATGGGTTTGTTTAATAACCTAGAGAGAATGAACGGCTTACAAGCTGCAAAGGCTGCCCCTCCCCAACCACTTCAAGAGATTGAAATGATTGTAGAGTATTTTGATAAAACGGTAGAGAGGTTTTCTGTTACTTCCAACTTAGAGGAACTAAAAAGAATGGTATCAAATTCATTTAGAACAGGAATGAGTATCAATTTCCCATCAGCAAATCCACCGTTTTCTATCAATCCTCGATGGATAAAGAAGGTTACTTATCAGACAAAACAAGAAGAAAAATGAACAGCATTAGGAGAATAGTAATTATTTCATAACGCCAACAAAAGCCACGAACAATCGTGGTTTTTTTCGTCTTTTCAGCATATTCTTCGCCTTTATTATTGACTTTTCAAGTTTTTATGATAGAATATTATTATAAATAAAAGAGAAAATTGCTGAAGAAGAATCGCTTTTTTATATTATATCGCTAGATAAAAAGGACGAATCTGAGGCGCGTGATTGACAGAAAGGGAATAGAATAATATGCGTAAAATTGAATTTAGAGGCTATGTCGGAGATGAGGAGCTGTTTGTAACAGTATCCTTGAATGAAAAGAAAGCTAAGTTGTCTAAGAAAGACTTTCTGAAAATCGTAGGGGCATTTGAAGTTGCTGCTGACGAAAAAGGAATTAAGGGAGAAGTTGAAATGTTTGGCGTTTCCCCTAAAGAATTTGAAGAAGAAGCTAAGAATGGAAATATCTTGGACGAGGGCGATGGACGTTACGCTATTAGTGATGGATATTTCTGGCTTGGTTGGGGCGCTTACTGGGAAGAGATTCAGAAAGCTCTGCATGGGTAAATTATTAAACAAAAATATAAAATGAAGAAAGAAGTTTAAAAATGACAAAAGAAGTACATAAATCAAGTTCAATAATGCCTCCTATAATCACTAATAAAAGTTGTTCAAAAGTAGAAGAACAGCAAAAGAGTTCTGCTAAGGTGGAAATCCCTCAATGCGCCATTGATGTCATTGAAAACGCAAAAGAAAAAGGACATTCTTTATACAAGGCAATGGATGTTTTTGGCAAAACAAAGGCATTTTGCGATTGGATTGATTTACCAGCGAACCAAGAATTATTCGCTCGTGCGTGGATTGATGGGTATGAAGAAGCTCGCTATCTTGTAAAAATGAAAAATCTAAATGCAATGTTTTGTTATTTAGCCTATGATAAAAGTAACAAATATTGGACCTTGGCTAATCACGGAACTGACCAAATAGCTATTCTTCATACTCAAGAAGAGTTGGAAGAAGCTGGATTTGGTGAAGTATTTACTAGTTCTTTATTTGAAGTTTTGTATAACGTTGAGCAAGGAAAAATACCATTCTTAAAAATGGAAAAATAGAAATAGCAAGGAGTAAAATAATGAACTTGAAAGAATTGATTGAGAAATGTGAATCAATAGCTGAAGATGAAACTATTAACGGTTTAGCTCGTGGATTTCACAAGGCAATTTTAGATGATTTGAAAAATTTAGATGAAGTTGCAAAGGTTGAAATCCCTCAATGTGCTATTGATGTCATCGAAAATGCGAAAGAGCAAGGGCATACTTTGTTCGGAGCGATGAATGTTAATTACAAAAGCAAAGAGTTCCGTGATTGGATTGAAACAACAGAACATCAGGAATTATTTGCTCGTGCGTGGATTGGGAGATATAAACTCAAGAAAGAAAAACGGTATCAGGTTCGTTTGAAAGTTTTAGACAAAGATTTAGAATACCTAAATTTTAAGCATGGTCACGTTTGGGTGTTTAGCGATAATATCGAAAACGAAGAATATCGTACTAAACACACTCGCAAAGAGCTAGAAGAAGGTGGCTTTGGCGAAGTATTCAATAGCCCATTATTTGAAGTTGAAGAAGTAAAATAAGGTTAGTGAAAGAATAGGAATAACAAGGAGTAACATAATGAGTGTTAAAGAATTGATTGGCGCATATCAAGGAATGATTGAAGATAAGCAGGAAGCAGGTGAAAATTTATTTAAAAAATTCGAAGAGCGAAAAACTATCATTGACAACCATCAAGGGTGTTGTGTTCTGTGGAGTGATGTTGAGAAAATCTTTGATGAACTAAAAACTGAAGTTGTTAAAATTCCGCAAGACGTTGCTGACTGGATTGGATTTTTCAAAGAGCGTGGTTGCACGCTTCAAGAAAGTACGGACTCAGATATTTATTACGATGTTTCTGTTCTAGATGAGTTCGAGGGTAAACATTCTAACGTCAGTGTTCCAAATACTTTATCATGGATTTTCAAAAATCTTAAAACATACGCTCGTGCTTGGTTTGAAGGGTATGAAGTAGAGGAAGAAAAACGCTACCTTGTTAAGCTTAAAGCTACAAATCAATATCTTCATGTAGATAACTTTAGCAAGGCATCATTTTTACCATTATCAATATCATCATTCGGTACTGAAGTAACAAAAACTATGCTTGATAATTTAGGTCTCAGTGAAGTCTTTAGCAATCCTCTCTTTGAGGTTGAAGAAATTAAATCAAAATCATAATCAGTAAATAAATAGTAGCACTAAGGAGAGTAAACATGGATATTGAAACACTATTTAAAAAACTTGAAGAACGAAAAATTACCTTTGTTACAGGCAGAACTCACAGATTTGGAATTTGGTGGAAGGATATTAAGGAAATTTATGACGAACTCGCAACCGAGGTTGTTAAAATTCCATCATTTGCAGATGATGTGATTAAGTTAGGTAAGTCTGCAAACCTTTCGTTGTTTTGGGCGATGGACGGAAAGGGCAAAACTGAAAGTTTCCGTGATTGGATTGAAAAACCAGAGAATCAAGAAACTTTTGCTCGCGCTTGGAACGATGGATATATTGTTAAGGAATCAAAATATGTAGTGACCGATGGTAATCACTTGTATTTCAAAGGCTATCAAGAAGATGTTGACATTGTTATACTGGCAGATGAACAGCCTGGCACGATAGATTATGTCAAGAAATTCGACACAAGAGAAGAAGCACAAAAAGTTGCAGATGTCCTTGGTTGGAAAGTTCAGGAGGTGGTGTAAATGGCGAAATTTGTTAAAATCCAAACTTGTGAACAAGGTAATACTCATGATGAACTCATCAATATTGAGGATATTAGCCGTATCGCTTTAGGAGCTAACATCTTATCTCTTAGAACTCCCTATGGAAACGGAGAGCATCGCCACAGCATCACTCAAAAGTCGGTGGATAAGTTGCTGAAGGTATTGGATATTGTTGAGGAGGTAGAATAATGGCTACAAGCAAATTATTTGTTCCTGAAATGGTTGATGATAAGGACATTATCTTTAACAAGGACAGCAACTATCAAAAGCAAAAGGAAAAAGAAAAGAAAAATCCTATCTTCAAACGAAATAAACCTAAAAAATAAGGAGGCGAGAATAAAGTGGTAAATCTGAAATGTAGGGCATGGGATAAAGAATTGCAAATGATGCTAGACGTTTCTTTGATAGATTTTAAAAAAAGAGTGTTGATTGGTGAGCATTGGAAATTTGGTGAAACAAATTTTATGAATTTTGACGAAATCGACCTCATGCAGTCAACTGGACGAAAAGACACAAGCGAAAACGAAATCTTTGCTGGAGACATTCTGAAGATTACAGATAAGGTCAAGAATAAAGGTAGCTGGCTTGAAATTGTATCCTATGATGAAGAAAAAGCAATGTTTGTTATTGAGGAAGTAAACAAATATCATAAATTCCTACCAACCCCTTTATACGATTTGTTTGATACAGACCTTTTCATTGTTGAAATCATTGGTAATATCTATGAAAATGCAGACTTGGTAGGTGATAAGTGATGGCAAATTTTGTTGAAATTATTGCTTTCAAGTATGGAGAGGTGAAAAAACCTATCACCATCAATGTAAATTGTATAAAGGCTGTTTTGAAAGAAGGGGGCGCTTTCAGTAAAATCATTATAAGTGATGAGGTGAAAGAGTTGCTTGAAGAGCAAATGACAGCTAATAAGTTCATGTATGTGGTCAGTCCAGTTTATGAAGAACTTGCTAAAATCTTGACTCGGAAAGAAGTCAAGGAACAAAACAATATGAATGAATAAAAGATAGGAGTTTGTATAAAAATGATAAAAATAATTATTCAATGGTTTTTGAGCAATCCTTCGGTAATGTTCTGGAGTCTTTTAATTGGTCTTTTTTTGGGCGTTGTTACTGTGGTAAGGTTTTTAAGTAGCTGGGGAGAAACTGGATTTGATAAATTTTTAGCATGCAGCTCTTTAGTCTTGATAATAGCGCCTTTTGTTTTAGGACCGATATGGTTAAGTGCAACTCTACGACCTGTTTCTAGTAATGAATGGGTAGAAATCTATCAGAATGATTTGAGTGCAACAGTTGAACTAGAATATCAAGACTACAAAGAATATTATCATTCTGCGTTTGCTGGAACTCACGATGAGAGTCTAAAAGATTTATCAGATACAGTAATACGCAAACAGGCTATTCGTAATATTAAACTAACTGTTAAAAAAGACCATGAAGAAATCCAAAAAAATGTCGTTTTAGATAAAGACAATCTTATCCAAAAATATGACGACTTGAATAATGTCAAGATTTCTAAAGTAGAATATCGAAAGATTGATGGTCTATCGCGCGTGCTTTTTGGTGTTTACGGAAGCCCTCAAACCTTTGACGAAATAGGAGAGATTCGAATCACGCTTGAGTCAAGTGAAGACAAAGAATTGCAGAAGGTCTTTGGTCAATAAAGCAACAATCATAACACAAAATAAAAGAAGCTCAGAAATTTGAACTTCTTTTTTTATTTATTTGAAACGTAGCGATTTACCAACTACTTGATGAACCCCCTCCATCAAATCCTCCGCCTCCCCAATCACTACCTGATGAGCTTGAAGAGTCATGGTCTATTGAGGAATCTTGTGAATCCCATTTAGTTTTACTGCTGGAGTGTTTGGCAGGAACAAAAGCAACCTTTGTCAAATCAATCCCTAAAAATTTAAACTCTTTGTTTTTACTTCCTTTCTTATAATTTATAAACCCAATGATGAATAAGAGGACTAACAAACCTATAAAAAGAAGAGGGATAAAGTTTAAGATTGCCATAAATACAACAAGAATGATTGCTCCTGACATTCCTAGTAGGTCTTCAGAAGGGATATTTCTAACCATTTCTGATGTTGGTGTAGAAAAGAACTTCTCTTTATTTAATTCAATTTCATTAGCTGTCAATGGTGCTTCAGTAACTTCTTTATGGATTGCTGAGATGATGTTAGATACAGCTTCGTTATATCTTTTTTCTTTCATTAGAGGTTTACTATCATCTAAGATTTGATAACTTTCTGTGTCCGTTAAGAGCATTGCTGCCTGATTGGAAGTTTCGATACGCATTTTACGGTCATTGACTGCAATCACCAAAAGGATACCTTTGTTTGAATCTTCATATCCTATTTTCCACTTTCTCGCTATTTCCAAGGATGTGCTTTCAAGTGGTTTGAATCCTAGAGTGTCCACAATATAAATACCTAGTTGTGTTTCGTTGCTTCTATTGAATTGCAACAGCTCATCTTCAGTATCTCGATTCAATCGGTGATTAGGGTCATAGATAGAATTTGCTGGTCTTTCCACAATGCTTGGTTGAATCATTCTGTAATCAAAGGTCAGGATAAAGACAAGGGGTACGATTAAGAAGAAACCCCATTTTTTTAGAAATGCTTTTATTTTTTTCATAACAACATTCACTCTCTTTCTTTTCTCAATTATAACATAGCTAAAAGATAAAACTTATAAAAAGCTCCTTGTCGCAAATAAAACGCATCACTTGTTTTTATGATATAATAAAGTTACTAACGAAATAAAAAAGAGGTTTCACAATGCTTAATTGGAGTGGCGGTTTAGAGGAATTTGCTTGTTTACTTGGGAATACTTATGGAGAATTGACTGTTTTAGAAGTCATGGATTCTTTCAACGGTTCAAAAACAATTCGGAAAGGTCTATTTCGTTGTTCCTGTGGGAAGGAAATTGTAGCGCCTTTAAAAAACGTCTTGTATGGAGGTAAGTTGTCTTGTGGACATTTAGTAGGAAGTAAAAAAGATTACTCTCACTTAATTGGACAAACCTTCAACGAGCTGACTATTTTAAAAATATCTGAACCTATCAATCAAAAAACAACTAGTCGTAAATGCACCTGCCTTTGTTCTTGTGGGAAGAAAACTAGTCCAACTTTATACTCGGTATTAAATGGACAGGTAAAATCTTGTGGACATTTGAGAGGGGAGACCCTTGGGGAGAGGAAATCTCTTAGAGAGAATGTCGATGAACTTATTGGAAAAGTTTATGGAAAAGTAACAATCTTAACTGTTACAGAGCCAATTAAAGAAAAGGGTTCTCACCGTATATGTACCTATCGTTGTTCCTGTGGGAGAGAAGAAGAGGCATATCTATATGTCGTCAAAAACAGAAATGAGAACATGTCTTGTCGTCATTGCAAAACATGGAAGAGAGCCAAAGACTACTCTTACTTATTCGGACAACAGGTAGGGGAATTAACCATTGTTTCTTATTCTAAAAACAAAGAAATGGATAATGAGAAAGAACCACGTTTCTTATTTAGATGCTCTTGCGGACATGAGTTCGAGAGTCCCTTAAAATTTCCGACTCATCACTCCCAAGGAACAACAAACGTTCCTCAAAAGGTCTGCCCTAGCTGTCACAAATCTTTTTACGAATCAAATCCCAAAGTAAGTTCTTTCTACGGAGACTTATCTATCAAGAATATTCACTGGGACGCAAGGGAAAGGAAGTTTGTGATTTCGGTGAAGAGAAGAGGTCTTTGGTTTAAGGCGCGTGCTAAAATGTTGAGTGAGGCGATTGAGAAGCGAGATGAATTGCTAAACGAATCTAAAGAATTTATTGAATCTTTGAATCAGCAATAAAAAATGACTGAAGAAAGTTTTGCAGATGCGAGCTTTCTTTTTTTGTTGCTGATGGGTACATAAATATTTCCAATAGAATGATTACCAATAAGTAACTATTTGTGATATAATATTATTAGGAAAAAAACTAAATAGTAAAACTAAGAAACTAAATAAAATAAAACGAAAGAGGTTTTTATGGGACGTAAGGGTAAATGGAAAGGTAGTATTTCTGAAGTAAAAGATAATCTATCTGAGGTTATTGGAAAGACTTATGGAATTTTTACTATTTTAGAAGTGATGGATTCTTTTGACGGAAAAGAGATTAAACGAATCTGTAAATGTCAATGTCCCTGTGGCAATATCTCTTATAGAAAATTCCCTGAAACTTTATATGGGAATTACATGAAGAAGCATTGTTGTTCATACAAGGGAAAAACTTCAAATACTATTTCAAAAGAAGTAAAGATTGTTTCAAAAGAAGAGAATACTATTTCAAAAGAGAAGGACTATTCTTATCTCATCGGCAAAACTTTTGGAGAATTGGTTGTGCTTGAAATTTGTCAATTACAACTAAGAGCTTATCCCAGTTCTAAAGGAAGATACAAGAGACAAGCTTGTGTTTGTCGTTGCTCTTGTGGAAAAATCATTGTTCCTAAAATATACTCTTTGTTAGAAGGCTACACAAAATCATGTGGTCATTTCTCAAGAAGGTCTGTGAAAAAAAATTTCACTTTTTTATTAGGGACAAAGCTAGGACGCTTGAGTATCTTATCTGTCGCAAATCTACCTGAAGAAGAAAGTGTGGACGATAGGACGGAATATGTTTGCAAATGCGATTGTGGATTCAAATTGGTTCTTTCAATCAATGACATTTCTACTAAGACCTTGACCAAGTGTCCTGCGTGTCAGGAAGACTTTTTACCTAAAAAGGAAGAAGGGGCGCTTGCGAACGGATTCGGACTGAAAAATATTTCTTGGTCAGAGAAAGAACAACACTTTGTTATTTCGATTAAAAGAGGAAATCGTTATTTCAAATCACGCGCCATATCACTCGATGATGCGATTGAAAAGCGAAGAGAGTTGCTGAAAGAGGCTGAAGAATATTCTCAGACTGAAGAATATTTTTAAAACCTAAAAGAAAAAGAATAGAATGAATTATTAAAAAAATAATCAAAGAGAGTTCCATAATAGGAGCTTTCTTTTTTTATTTTAAAAAAACTAAAAAGTAAAAAAATCAAAAAAACTCCATTTTTTTAAATTCCACTCTTTTTAAAAAAACAAAAAAACACCTCCTCACCACCTCCTAAACCCTCATCGAACCAGAATACAAAAAAATGTAAAAAAACTCATTGTTCATTTAGAGGTCCTGAGCTAAAAAAATAAAAAAACTAACCCAAAAAAACTCGAAGAGGTTGTTGCCAAAAAGAAAAACATAAAGATAGAAATCTTATATAAGAGCATAGAGAAAAAACAAAGATAGAAAGAAATAGAATAAAAAAAGAAATAAAAATAAAAAGCCCATTTGTTAATAAAAAGATAAAAAAACGATGGAATGAATATATAAGAGAAAACCATAAGAGAAACATAAAAAAAGAAACATAAAAAAATCTAAAAATCCATAAAAATAAAAAAACTTCTTGCTACTTACTAAGAAGAAAGAAAAAGACCACAAAGAGTTACTAAAGATTAAAAAAAGAAACTATAAAAGGAATATACAAACTCCACCTGCACCTCGTAACTCCATCTTGGTCACATAGTTACAAAAGGATAAGTAACCTATTTCAAAAGCATAAAGGGAATAGCAAAAAGAGTAGAAGAGAGAGGGACTTGCTACGGAATAATTTAAAAAGTATAAAAAAAGAAACAATGGGTAAGCCACTTAAAAGAAACTACTAAAAATTAAAAAATGAAAATTAAAAAAATGGACTTCTCTTTTTAACTATAAAAATGGACTTTCGTTTTTTAGCATTTAAAAACAAAAACTAAAAGAACTAAAAATGAACTTGTCTTTTATAGTTCCAACTACTGTAAAAGAACTAGATGCGCGTGAACCATTTTTTTCATTTATGGACTTCTCATCTAGAGAATCACTAACTCTATTTCAAAGATGAATCACAATTCCATTTTCTCTCCTTTCTCTCTTCCTTTTATTCTTTGAGGCAGTTGGTTGCTACTGGAAGAAAGAAGGAGCGCTGGATAATTTCAGGAGCGCTGGATAGTTTATGCAGAAGGAGTTGTGATACCACATGGTCTTAAATATGGGCTCTATGTATATAGTCCATTATCACGCGCCTCGTGGAGTATATGTATATAGACCATTATTTGATTAAAAGTGGGTGATATATATACTATCCATAAAATGAAACTAAGTGGTTCATATATATATGTTCCATTTATAGATAAAAAATGGGTATCATGTATATAGACCATAAATAAAAAGAAAAACTGGGTAATATGTATATAGTCCATTTATTTTAAAAAAATGGAGATTGTTTACATAGTCCATAAAATAAAGAAACGTGGGTCATATATATATGTTCCATAAATAAAGAATAAATGGTTAATATTTATGTTATCCATAAACGGACTAAAAAAATGGACTTCTGATATGTTATCTAAAACCCATGATATATATAAGTTAAACCACTGTTTTCTTTTATCCATTTTAATCTTTAAAAATGGGCTTTATACATGTACTCCATAAATTGTGCCAAGAGGAAAGAGAGAAAGCTTCGCTGGGTTTTTCTTTCGTTATGTCTAAATTTGCGTAAACCCTTGATACAACTGCATTTATCCTATTTTTCACTATTCTTTGATTATTCTTTTTTATTGTCTCTTATGCGTTTAGGGGAGCTGAGATTTAGAAAAATGCCCAAGAGAAGAGAGAGAAGGCTTCGCCAGTATTCTCTTTCTTTAGGTTTTGTTTATGGACTTTATATATGTTCTCCATTTTTTGTTTATTTATGGACTTCTCTTTTGTGTATTTTAGTGTGGTTTTAGGCAGTTTGTGGCGCGTGATTTACCCTTTTTCTGTGGATAACTTAGGTGCGGAGGGGTGCAAAAACCCTTGATATGACTGAGGTTGTGGATAAGTGTGGTTGGATTTGAAATCGCCCCTGAGAATGGAGAGAAGGTAGAAATTACCTTTTGTCCATTTTTTCTCTTTCTTTTTTCTTTGGTTTTGAGGTTTTTCCTTGCTTTTTGTAGTGGTTGTAGGGAGCGAAGTGGTGAAATCCTTATTGTTTTTGTGGGTTTAATGGTATTTTCTTAGGGTGTGTACTGTCGGATAGGAGAATAGAGAGAAAGTGTACTGTTATTTTCTATTGTTGGAGTAGCATTTTGTTTAGTGCGTGAAACGTTGGTATGAGTGGGTTTTTGATTGTTTTTAGTTGTTCTTTTTATGTGGTTTTTGAGCTGGAGGTTGGAGTGGGAAATTTGTTTTTTTTGGTTTATTGAGGAGGTAGTGGGAGGAGGAAGTATGGGAGAAAAGAGAGAAGAAGGATTCGTTTTTTCTTTTGTTTTTTCTTTTTTATTTGCTTACAAGCTAGACGCTTTTGCGCTACTTCGTAACTCAATACGCTTTTGCGCAAAACTTGCGCAGAATTTCTTTATTTTTTTAATTTCAGGGAGTGAAACTTAAAAGTTTAAAAATAAAAAAACTTCCATTTTTGAAATGAAAGTTTTATCTAAAAATTAAAACATATTCTTTCCAATTTCTTCCAATTGGCGACGTTGTTTGTCAGCAAGAAATTCTTTGAACTCTTTTTTTCTTGAGCGTAAGCGATGTAGTCATCTTTTTCTAAGTGAGGACGTTTGCTTCGAGTCACATCAATATCGAATCCCATTTCTTTTGCTAACTGCTCACCTTTCTCCCTCATCATACGAGTATAAGTGATAGCACGATTATTTGTTTTTGAAGGCTCTTTGTCTGGATAAGGAAGAGGGAAACCTGCAAGTTCCAAAGCACGACCTTTTCCGATTACGAGCATTTCTTTTCCATTTTCATCGAAGTCTTTGTAAGTCCAAACTTCACGAACATGAGCATGAGGGGTTGCTTCGTCATTGTGGATGGCAGCATCTAAAATGGTGCAGTAACCTTTTGTGATTTGAGCGTGGTATTTCAACATCTCGTTCATCCATTGACGAAACTCTTTAGGAGAAGGAGCATTGTCTTTGTCTCCAATTTGATAAATTGTTTCTTGAGGAGCAGTTCGTTTGTTAGTTCGTAATTGCTCAGAAGTTTTTTTTCGTTCAGGATGACGTTCTTTTTTAGCTTTTCGGTTTCTGTGTGCTATCCAGTCTTTCAATTCTTCTTTATAGAATTTCTTCTCAACAGCTTTAAAATCATGTTTTAATTCAGGATAGTAAGCTAGGTATTTATTGAGGTGACTCCTTGACGTATCAATGTGGTCTGCTTTATCAGCTTTTTCAATATCGAAGTTTCTTGAATTGTGAGTGGTGCTTCCGACTTTCCCTGCCTGCACAGAGACTTTCATTGTTTTTGACATTTGTGTAATGCCCCTTTCTTTTTTGGTACATTATTAGTATGCCATAATTTTTAAAATAAAAAAGCGCACTTACATATAAAAGCGCACTTTGTTCTTTTTTACATTGGTTTCAAAGAGATTCTAGTCCCTTTTGGTAGGGACGCATAAAACTCTTTTCCATCATCAAGTCTTAAACATCCTAGCGGAAGTCCTCTTGCACATCCACAATCTAGATTGATTAAATGACCGCTACCAGTACGAGAAATCATTGGATGTCCTTCTCTATTTAAACGACCATAGTTTGTTTTATAAACTGGGGTGTGTCCGAAAAGAAGAGTAGTATCTTTATATTTTGCGTAGAGCTTGGAGTAAGATTTTGCTAATTCTTCTGGGAAGATATATTCATAATCACGACTCCATAAAATATGAAAGGCATCAAAATCATCTGCTTCTGAATAATAAAGAGTTTTATCTAAATAAAAGAGTGGGTGTGAAGCATGAGCTAAAAAGTATTTCTTGTTATTCACAATCAATTCTGGAATAGCAATCGGTCTAGTGTATAACCAGTCGATTAAATCATTTTGCTCACTTGCTGATAAGGAAATGAATTGTTCGAAAGTAACAGTTCCTCCATTTGCTAACCAGTTGCGAAGAGATTGCTGATTTTTATCTTTGATAGCTCGCAGCATCATCTGCTCATGATTGCCTAAGAGGAAATGAACATTTTTTAATTCTTTCACTCTTTTTAAAAGTCCAATTGGATTCGGACCTCTATCAATGCAATCTCCAATAATATACATTGTGTCTTCTTTACTGAACTTTATCTTTCTTAAAATATCTTCAAAATAATCCAAGTGTCCATGAATGTCAGATAGGACATAAGTAGCCATAAAAACTCCTCCATACTTTTTTCTTACTTTCTATTATACCACAATATAGTAGAAGATTACATTGAATTTGTCATGTAAAAATTTTTATTAAAATCTATTTTTAAACTTGACTAAATATCGGTATTGCGATATAATTAAACTATACAAAATATCGGTAATCCGATATATCAAAAAGAAAGGTTTTTAAGTTTTTATGGCGAAAAACATTGAAGATTACAAGCTTTGCTTTGTAAGAACTTTAGAAAGTGACAACGCACACGTTTTATTTTTCACGCCTTTTGATGCAAGAAATGTAACTGGTGATGATTGGGATGATGCGCCTTATGAACACAATGCCAGCGAACCTTACTATGCAAGACTAGGAAGTTATAAAGATATTCATAGTAAAAAAGAAACTGCTATTGTTACGGAAGATGTCGAAGATAAAATGGTTAAAGTTCTAATTTATGGTTATGAAACAGTAGTTTTAATTTCCCCTTGTAGCTATGTTTTTAATTCGGACTATTCTGTTGAAGACATCAACAATGGAGTCGTTCCTTGGATTGTTGCTAAATGGAGTGAAAATGAAACTCTTCGTGAAGAAACAATTATGGCAAATGCTACCTATGCAGAAGTTGTAGAAAAACTCAGTAACGTTGTATATCTTCCTAAAGCGCAAAAAAATCTAACTGCTGATGAATTTCTTGGCTCAAACTGGCGTGAAGGTTTAGAAAGTGTAGAGGATGGTTGGGATTGAGTTATAAAGTTAAATTGACACACAAAGTGCAAGATGGTCTTTATAAATTAAGGAACAATCAACGTCTTCGTGAAGGAATTGGAGGAAATAATGAATAAAAAAGTAAATTTAAAACTCCGTGATTTATTAGAAGAACATGGAATGACACAAAAAGAGCTTGCTGCTAAAGCTGGGGTTAGAGAGAATACTATTAGTGATTTACTGAAAGATAACAAGCAAGGCATCCGCTTTGAAACACTTGCTAGAATTGCATCTGTGTTTAATTTAAACAACCCAAATGAGCTTTTTGAAATCATTGATGAAGGAAAGTGTGATTAAGCTATGGAAAAATTTGATATTACAAAAAGGTATAACAAAAAAGAAGTGTTGGAGTTAGACCCATTGGATTTGTTAGAGTGGGTTGTAGCAAACATGAAAATTAAAATTCCAAATCAAATCACTCCTGAAAATCAAGAAGAAGTCTCTATTGAACTTTCAAAATCAATTCAGTATGAAACTTACCTTTCTGAAATGGCAGATAGAGCAGACTTGATGAAACGGAAATTGAAGATGGACGGTGAAAAAGATGCGTCTAGCTTGATGCTTATGAGGGAAAATGTTTTGAAAGGTCATGCTACTCGTATGAAACATTCTTACGAAACAATTAGTCGCTTATTCAGCATCAAGAATCAAGAATTGCAAGAATTAAAAATGATGGGATTAACATCATAAGAAAGGAAATAATGTGAATAGATATATTAGAAAAAAATAAAGCGTTATATCAAGCGCAATCCTGAACAATCAGCTCTGTTGATTTACAACACTGGTGTATTTGGTTGGTTGCAAGCAAACGTACATAGTATCAATGAACTACCTAACGTCCCAGCAGGTTCAATGAGCTGGATGCCTATGGAACATTTTGAAACTGCTAAAAACCTTATTACATCTTTGCCTTACGGATGGTTAATTGTATCTTTCTTCTTAGCTTTTATTATGAAGAAAGTAAAACGAACAGCAAAGAAAATGATTGTCTGGGGACTTATCTTGGTTGGCTTATACTTCATGTGGGGATACGCAAAAACAAGTGGATGGTTCTAAATGAAAAAAATAAAAGATTTTTCTAAGAGATTAGTCTATGAATTTAGGCAAATCACATGGTTGACAAAGCAAGACATCCAAAAAACATTCTGGAGCGTTTGTTTAGGTTTGGTAGTTTTGCTAATGATTGTTATTTTAGGGAATTTATTAGGGTACTTTGCCTTTAATAAACTTTTTAGCTAATACGAAAGGATTGAATAAATGGGTATATATGTTGGAAATGATAGTTTTGAAGAAAAACTGGATAGCATGGAAAAAGAAACTCTTTTTTTAGATGCTTGGGCTTACGCAATTCCTATTGATGAAGTATCTCAAAATATTTTAGATATTATTTCTTCGGTAGTGTTTTTTTAAAAAAAGAGGTTCAAGCGGACGTTAATAAACGAAAAAAATAGCTCTTAAAAATTTATAAAAGAGAGAACCTTAATTGAAGAAAGTTTAGATAAATCAAGCTTTGAGCGTTATAAATGGATTCAGGATAAAGAAGAGTCTATTTATCCATACGAGGAACAAGAAAGTATTGCTAAGCTAGTCGCCTTCTTAATGGATAAAGGGAAAGAACATGTCGAAAAAGCAACTCAAATAGTTGCTCAACTGTTCCCTCTTATAAAAAGCAAGATTGGAAATGGAAAAGAGAACGTTACATTACCAAAAGAAAGCTTCTCAAGACGAATTGCTTAACAAAGGAATTGAAGGAGGTTTTTGAGCTTGACTTTTTCAAAAAAATGGAAATTCTAAAGGGACAATTCAAGCAAGTCTTGTAAATTTAGAACTTTCTTTAGATAAAAAAATCACCTTAAAAAATCTTGAATCAAGAGGCGTTCTACTTCCTTTAGAGCTGGAAGAAGAAATGATTATTACCTATACTAGATATTTAAGATTCTTTATCAATGTCTTTTATAATAAATACATAAAAGAGTTCAAAAGCAACACATCTGTTTTTTTGACGAAAGGAGAAAAATCTCGTCACATACTCTGATTGGGGACTTGTTAGAAACAAGAGTTTCATTAAAAAAAGTATTATATGAAAGACCTTGAAGTTGTAAAAGAAAGACTAGAAAAAAATATTACTTAGTTAATAAAAAAAGACCGAACCATCACTTTAGGAACTATCAGTTTAAAAACTCAATAAGCGAAATAGTGTTTTAAGTGTTTTTAAATGATTATCGAAATCAAATTCTTTTACAAAGAGAAAGATTGGAAGCGCAATACGAGAAAGAAAATGATGAAGCAAAAAATAAATCTCTTAAAAATGTTCGTGAAGGCGTGAATGTACTAAATTCGAATTATTCAACAAAAGAGCTTGCTAACATAATGGCGGATAGATTTGAAGAAGAAGAATCTAAAAGACAAGATAAGTATTATAAGTTGTTAGAATTGTATCGCTTGCAACTAATTGCTTGTGATAGCATCCAAGTTAATACAATTTCCTTGCTAGAATCTGAAAAAGAATTGTATCGCGAGCTATTCTATTTAGAGTTTAATCAGCAAGTCCTTGATGACATCAATCATATATTTGAAATTTACAAAACTATTCGTGAAGACCAATCCGACAAGGATAAAGATTGGCGAGAATTACCTCTTGCTGAATTAGGAGATTTGATTGATACTTATGAAATAGATTCAGTTATCTTTTACGAAGACCTATTTATGTTTGTTCATGCAGCTTTAATTGTTTTACAAAACCACTTCAGCAGTCAAGGTATTTATAGTTCTGAATTGGGAGAGCTTGAGCAGCTAAAAAACAGTGAGATTGAAAAACATAAAGAAGAAATTTCTAATTTAAAAATTCAACTAACTCATAAAGAACAAGAGAAGAACAGGCTCACTAAAGAGAATGAGGAGTTTAAAGAAAAAGCTTCTCTATCTTCTAAGAAAGATTCTCGCATTGAGAATCTAGAAAATAAGTTAGAAGAAGCAGAAAAAGAGATTGAAAGGCTTAAAGCTGAACTTGAAAGTCAAGAGCCTATTGTTATTGAAAAACAAATCTCTAACCAACAAATGTCTGAGGCAGAAGTTTTGAAATTCTTAAACTCTGATGAGGAAAACATCTTCTTTGTAGGTGGACATCAATTGATGATTGCTAAGATGAAACAGTGGGCGCAGAAAGTTGAGTTCCTTGAACCTAGAGATTACACGAAGGAAATTTCAAACAAAGCAACAACAGTTATTATCTGTGTAGCTTACTTAAATCACGGTATGTATTACAAAACACTTAACCGAATCAGCCAAATCAGAGAGCATCATGATGTAAAAGTAATCTACATCAATACTCAATCAACAAATAAAGAGTATTTGCTAAAAGAGATTGGTTCTCAACTATAAAAAAAGAAGGGTTTCCCCTTCTTTTTCTTTTTAAATCTTTTCTGGCGCTTCGTAAATAGCGCGATAAATCATGTCTTTTTTATCTTCATCATAGCCAATAATTTCTGAGATTTCTTTAATGCTATAATTTTCCATATAAACGATAATTTCAAATGATTTAATCATCCGTTTGGCTTGGTCATAGTTTAAGTTTGAAGAACCCCTTAATGCAAGGTCAGTCATTTTATTGATTGTGTCTCGTGATGATTGGCTGTGGATAGTAATAGCAGTACGACATCCAGAGTTAGAGAGGGTGATTGCTGAGGTAATTTCTCCACCTTTCGCTTCACCGATTACAAAGACGTTAGCACCAGCTACAAGAGCCATTTTACCTAAATCTTCCAAAGTACAAACTCGTTCGCCTCGATGTGGGTTCATTACAACGTGTTGGAACATAACCCCTTTTCGATAACTAAACAACTCGTCGTTTTCTTGAATAACAAGAATTTCAGCAGAAGATTCGTATCCATCTTCTAAGAACCAGTTAAGCGCAGTTGTTTTCCCTGAACCTGGAGGTCCAGCAAATACAATTGATTTTCCGTGGTTGATACTTTGGTCAATGAGATAGTTCTTAATCTTTTCGTCAAACATCCCTGCCTTAATCAAGTCTTCACTCATTGGTTTTTTTCCGAGGAATTTTACGAATATGGATGATTGGGAATCCAGTTGAAGTAGTATAAGGTGATGTTAGAGAGAAACGTAAGATGTAGTTTTCATCTTGCTCGTCTGTAAATGTTTGACTGGGAACTCCCAAATCAATATTATTTGCAACAGCAATCCCTTGAATAAAACGAATATAGTCGTCTGTATCAATAAAGGTAATATTTGATAAATAAGCTTTACCATGAACACGGACACGAATTGATTTTGGGTCAGTAATTTTTACGTCTGTAATCATAGGGTCATCAATCAAATCTTGCACGATATACAAATCAAAAAGGGCGCGTCTTAACTTAGCCATTAAAGCAGGCAAATCTTCTGCTGGGAGCAGTTGTTTTTCAATATAATGTTTTTTGATGTGGGCATCTACTACATTAAAGAAAGAACTTTCTTCATCCTTGCCTTGTAAAACAGCGTAGTAATTATCACGTTTATTGGCAGTGATATAAACCATGATTTCTTGGAAGATTTTAATAAAATTATCATAACTTGTGTTCAACTGAATTTCCATATCTTTGGTACGCAAGTCGTATTCCATTTCTACTCGTGGGTCAACTTCAGTTAATTTTGAGAGTGTATAAGAATCCAATTGATTTAAGAAAGGTTTTTCAGGGGTAGCCTGAGCAAGAGCATTTTTTTGGAGTTGAAGGATATTTTCGTGAATTTCCCTTTGTTCTTTGGAGATTGGATGATAGGCTGATTCTGGAACTAAAAATTTACTTTTTTGAGAAGAACCTCCAGATAAGTTTTGTAATTGGTCTTCCCCTAAGTATTTAAAGATTTCTTTAATATGAATATCTTTTTTATAACTCCTAAAAAGCGTAGTAAGAGCAAGTTTATTATCATCTACCCCAGCAGTGATAGAGAGAACTTCAATTTCATATTCAGGTCTGTTGTTGTAGCTCAATAAGAACTCACTTGCTTTGCGAATAAGATTTTCTACACCAATTGTTGTAACGTGTCTAGAAGTCGTAACCATAATAGGGTGTTCCCAAGGTTTACCTTTATCTGGTCGAATACGAGTAGCAATCTCTTCCCATGAAACATTTTTTGCATAAGGGATGTACTCGGAAGCAGGAAATTTCCGAGTCATCTTTTCTGCGCTTTTTAAAGCTTCTAAGCTTTGAATTTTACCTTTTTGAGCATCCCATTTTCCCTTTTTAGAGGGAGTTTTTGCGACAGCTTCTTTAGTATTTTCTTGTGTGTTTGTCATTTTTTAAATCACCTCTTAATGTCCATTTACAATATCTGCCAAGGATTTTGATGAATTTGAATTAGTACCTTGAGTTGCATCTGCTTTTTTATCTGTTTGAGGAGGACCTGCAACATCACTTTCTTGGCTAGTTGATTTTCCATCTGCTGAAGTAACACGGTAAGAGTAGTTTCGTCCATGAAGTCCGATAATCTGGATTTCGTACTCTCCTTTTTCAAGTGTCGTCTTCAGTGTGAGAGTGTTTGCAGCACCTTGTTCAAATACAGATACGCCATTAGGAGAAATCAATTTAGCAGTAGGAGTACCAACTTTAGCTTCTTTATCTTCTGGGTCACTATAAGAGATAACAATGGTTTGTTCACCATCAGTAGCAATCTTCACCTTGGTTGTTGTTAAATCTTCAGCTTGAATATTCTTTTGAGAAACGTCTTCACCATTTTCACCAGCTTTTGGATAGATGTTTGGAACGTTCATATCAATTTCGTCGTCAACGCCAACTTTATCGTCAGAAATATAACGAACTAGTCCAAAACCGTTAATGAGGTAGTAGCCACTATTGTAGTAGCTAGGGAATTGAAACTCAACAGTTTTATTCCCACTAAAATCAAATTTTTCAATTTTGTGTCCCTCAGAAGAAGCTAAATTCGTACATCAGCCTTGATGTTCTTACTATGAAGATTTGTCCCTAAATAAGCATTGACGGCATAAGTCTTATCTTTCTCTAAGCCAATAATCGTTCCTGACGGAGAAACGTTTCCTGAACGAAGAGGAGTGTCCCCAATACTATCAATAATAATTTGACCATTTGCTGTTATATCTTGTAATTGTTTAGCATCGCTATTAGGGTCAACAGTAAGAGCAGAATCACGAATGTCTAGAGTGAATCGTCCTGTACTTTTGTTTTCTTTTAGTTTTGCAATCCCAATACTATATCCTAAATCGTAATAGCGCTCAATATTTAATCGAGTGATTAACTTGGTTGAAGAATGGAATACAATTTTTTCGCCTCGTCTCATAACAGGGATGCTATTAAGGTCATTCTTTAACCAAATCACACGTTCAGGATTCCCTTTTGATGAAGTGTTTAAAGAGCCTGATGAAGATTCTTTAAAAGAACGGTCTCCTAAGTAAAGTTTTCCATATTCTTTTCCGTTAAATGTATAGTAAGAATCCTCTTCTAAGTTATTTACGTCTTTTTCGATTTTAACACCTGAAGTCGAAACAGCTTCTTTTCTATCAAACAAAGAACAAGCTGATAAACTCACTAAAGCAAAACCTAGCAACAAACCTTTTGTTACTAAATTTAGTTTTTTATTCTTCATGAATTAAATCCTTTCTTTTTATCTATTTTTTTACATATTATTAGTATGCCATAAATAACCCTAAAAAAATTGCTTTTTTTACGCAAAAAAAGTGTAGATATTTCTACACTTTCTTTTTTTATTTTTTTATCTGTTAGCAGCTTTGTTTGCTAATTTTTTTTGAGCTAGTGGCGATAAAACAATAGAATTTTTCTTCAATCTCAAAAATCATCCAAAAATGACTTGAGGTGTGATTTCAACAGTACCATTATTTTTCACCCAGTAATTGTTTTTAATTTGACCATACAATGTTAGAGTGCATGGAGAGTTTACTTCTCTAGCTAAATCAACTAAGTCAAATCCGATAGCACTTGAAGAATCTGAAACAAATTTAATTCCGTTACTCTTCATTTCTTTAACGTAAGTTCCCTTAACTGGAATCACTTTAAATCCTGTAACTTTAAAGTTTAAATCTTCATTACCTTTTCCTAGTGGTTGAAATTTTTCATTTACCTCGATAGCTTTAGCTAATAAGTGATTTGGGATTTCAATATCATAGTAGTAAGTCGTTTCTTCTTCAGCGTTTTCGATGTGAGGGACTGTCGCTTGTAAAGCTTTGACCATATCATCGAATTTATCTTTTTCAATGGTTGCACCAGCAGCTCCAGCGTGTCCTCCAACGTGAACAAAGTATTCAGAGACCATATCTAAATGTTCTTTAATATTGAAGCCTTCTGGGGCGCGGAATGAACCTTTTACAGTTCCATTTGGACCGTCACTAAATACTCCAGCAGGGGCTTGGTATTTTTCTTGTAATTTTCCAGCTAAAATACCAACCAAACCAACTTTTACATTGGGGATATAAATGACGATAGGATAACCAGGACCGTCAGGCATGTTCTGAATAGTCTCTTCTAAAATTTGTAACCCAGCATCCGTTTCAATCTTACGTCTTTCGTTGTACTCCACTAACAACTGTGAAAGTCTCAAACATTCTTCGTAATCATCAGAAGTAAGTAGTTGAACACCAATCTTAGCAGCACCATCTTCAAGACGTTCTAAAGCGTTAATACAAGGTCCGAATTTAAAACCGACAGCCGTACCGTCCCAATGAGCGATTCCTAGTGTTTTAGCCATTGCTGAAAAGGCTGGTATATTGTAATCTAAATGCTCGTTAAGAATTTTCAATCCTTGATAAGCAATGACATAGTTTTCTTCTACTAAGTCCATAACATCACAATAAGTACCAACCATAGCTAGTGGGCGAAGTAGTGCAAGTTTTTGTTTGTCTTCTAAAAGATTGGACATTACTTTAAAGGCAACACCTGCTCCACAACACCCATTAAAATCAGCAGAATTTGGAATAGCATTAGCATTGATAACTACATCAGCTTTAGGTAAGATAACTTGTCCATTTTCTTCATAAGGTTCGTGGTGGTCTGTGACAATAACAGTAAAACCTAAGTCTTTAGCATAATTGATAGCTTCAACTGCGGCTGTCCCATTATCAACGGTGAGAATTACGCAGTCTTCTGGAGTTGCGTTTTGTGATGAAAGATAATTGACTACATCATCAACCATGCGTTTGTTTGCACCAAAGCCTTCAACTCTATGGGGGATTAAGTAATCTACATGTTTAAATCCTGACCAAACTAAACCTCTATAATAGATAGATGTACCTGTAATTCCGTCAGCATCATAATCTCCAAAAAAATAAAAAAACATATTTATCTTGAAAAATTCTTTAAAAATTTTAACAGACTCGTTTAATCCTTTTTATCCAGTATTCTTTATTGGTTACTTTCTTAAACCAAGCGTTAATATCTTCGGTAGAATGAACGCCAAGATTTCTCAAATGGCAATCTTGTATTTTGGTTAAATTATCTCTTTTTACATGTTCAAGATATTTAGGCATTTTTCCTCCTTTTAATATCGGTTATCCGATATTATCTACTTTAATTATATCGCAATACCGATATTTTGTCAATCAGAAAAACAAAAAAAGAGCTAAAAATAGCTCTTTTCCTTTTTACTTTTTTGCGATTAGAATGGTAATTCTTCATCGCTAATATCAAATGGAACAGTACCCATTGGGAACGAACCGCCAGGGATGAATCCGTGTGGTTGTTGATACTGTGGTTGTTGATATTGACTTTGAACACCAGCATCTACATAGCCTTGTGCAACTGGTTGCTGAGGTTGTTGATACTGTTGTTGGAATTGCGGCTGCTGAGGCTGTTGGGCTTGCTGTTGTTGGTACTGAGGTTGCTGTTGGAATTGTTGGGGTTGTTGATTTTGTTCGTGTTGTTGAAGAACGCCATCAATTCCCTGAACCTGACCTTGATTTTCAACATTATCTGCGACAGCTTTACGTTGCGCAAATGTAATTTCACTTACAATAATGTCTGTATTGTAGTGAGTTTTAGTTGAACCATCAGGCTGTGTCGCCTCATGTTTACTCGTATGGATACGACCCTGCACCATCACAGCGTCACCCTTTTTAAAGTATTTACTCATGAACTCGGCACGCCCATTAAATGCTACCAAGTTAAAGAAGGAGCTTTCACGCTCTTTCTTGTGAGCATTATACACGGAGTTACCAATACTCATACGAGCATGTTTGACATTTCCTTTTTCCCCAAAGGTTGGGTCATTAGCGACGTGACCATAGAGAGTCACGCTGTTAAAGTTTGAAAAGAACTTGTCACCAAACATAACATCTTCCCCACGCAATTTAACGCGAGAAAGAGTTCTCCCATCCTCTGTGTTGAACTTCTCATCAACAAGCATGCCAATAACCCCCAGAGAAGCCCCCTTGAGATGTTTCCCTGCATCAAGGACACGTTTGGCAACGTATCCTACTAACTGAACAGTTACAAACGATGGTGGAGTATTTTCCCCACCATTATTTAAAGCAAGAGTACACTCTAAAATTTTAAAAGGTGTACCATCCTTTAGGCTAGAAGTGGTATCTACCACTTTAGCATCGGCAACCAAGTTGCCAGCCACGATTGCTGTATTGTTAAATTGTGTCATTTTATTTTTCCTCCTTGTAATGACATTTTTGATTTTTTAAGAAATAATAAAAAAAGAATAATGCCATTATTTCATTACTCTATTTTTTCAATTAGTTCTCAGTAATTAGTATGCCATAATTTTCAAAATAAAAAAATAAACTTTTACAATTTGATTTTTTTGTGAGCGTTTTTAGATAAAAATAAATAATATATAAAAATTCTAGAAAGAGAAGTTGAAAAAAATGGGAGTAGAAGTTGCTATCAGAAATTATGAAGATGCTCTAATTGGGCGTAGAAGGTTTTCGTTAAAAAAATTCCAGGATACTTAGATAGAAAACCGACGGTAAAAAAATGGAGCGCTTGAAGATTTGGAACGTGCGCGTGACATTCAAGCTTCTAAAGAAAATGATGCTTTGGCTGTCGTTCGATATGCGGTAACAAAGATTTTTAGGCTGGACTCCTCAAGAAGCTTTTTATCTTCTTTAATAAAGACGTAATGTATAAATTAAAGCTAGAACAAGCTTGCAAATACATTCAATTTCCTAGAGATTTAAGTCCTAATTCTGATTATTGGTGGATTATTTACAAAGCTTTTCCAAGCCAAGTATCTTACGACCCTTACCAGCGTGTATTGAACTTATACAAACGACTGTTAAAAAGGAGAAATTAAGCACTTTCCTAGAAATGTATTTGATGGAGCAGAAGGGACTGAACATCTAAATTCTCTTCTTCATTACTTTATTACAGAAAACATTCCAGCAAACACAATCGAAGATTTGTATGATGCTTTTGGGCATAATGCTAATATTGTAAAAGAATTAAAAAAAGCAAAATTGTTTTATGCTTATAAGACTAAATTTTATTCGCCTTTGGATTGGTTACACAATTCATTAGAAGAAGAAAGTAATAGCATTTATTACCATTACCAACAATACATGGAAGTCTTCAAAAAAACATCACAAGATTTGAAACGCAAAAACAGACAAAAAGCTTAGAAATTCTCTAAGCTTTTATTTATGTTTCTTTTTTAGACTCTCCCATTTTTTTAAGCCCATAGAAGGAGTGGTTTTTTCAAATTCAAGATTATTCATTGTGTCTTCTTGTAAAGATAAGAAATGAGGGAAATCTTTTTACAAGAATTAAGGTCAACCCCAGTTGCGCTAGGATAAATATTTTTTTAGAAGAAACGCTGAGTATAAATCCTTTTGCACAACCTGATTATCAACAATCTTAATGCGTTGAGATAATTTTAATGGTTTTTTCTCACCAGTAGAATGGTCTAATTGAGTTGCAGCAATGTCATCAACATTTACTTCTAAAAACTTACGTCCACGGAAATGAGCTTTATACTTAATTAACGAAATCAACGAAGCAGGCGCTCTTCGTTTAACATGTTTTCCAAATCCTGCTGAAGATAAGAATTTTCCTGATTCATTTTTTATTGGAGTTTCATGGCGTTTTGCTAATTCAGCAAAAGACATTTGCTCGACAATGAATGAATCGCCCATTTCTACAATTTGATTGGATAGTCGTTCATGCGCGTGCCTACGTTGTTCACGACCAAGACGTTCCAATTCTTTATATTGAGCCTTCGTTTTCAAGTAGCGTTTTGAATCGTTCCAAGTTTTTCGACCAGCTTTGATAGTTCCGTCAGCATTGTAGTTCTGAGGGTTGTTAGCTCGTCGTTGACGGTCAATCTTTTGATTGAGTTTAGCTAGTTTTTTGTCATTGTTCTTAACAGAAGGAGCTAATTCGATTAACTGGGTTTCATAATCTGTCGCAACAGCAACAGAAGTCAAACCAATGTCAATCCCTACATTTGTTTTTAAATTATTTTGAGGATTTTTAAGAACAGGAGTTCCCTCTAAAATAACTTGTGCGTAAAAGTTATGTTGACCATGCTCTAAACGCCTAATCAATCGAACAAATTTCACTTTATTTCGCAAAATTTCTTCTTCAAAATTATCTTCCTCATAGATGACTGGGCAAGAAAACTTTGCTCGGTCAGTTTTTGTACCCATTTTAAAAATTCCGTTTCGAATTGTAATCCCAGTATCAGATTTGCCTTCCATTGAGTTTACAACTTTACGAAAATCAACCGTTTTTGCTCCTTTAGCAAACATAACTTTTTCATAAGCTTCGTAGGCGCGAAAACCTAGCTTGATAGCAACGTCAGAGGGAATATAAGGTGAATAGTTACGAGAATTTCTGTAATCATTTGCGAATTGACCAAATGTAAATTCTCCTTGCAATTGATATTTTTCTCTTAGTTCTTTAAAAAAAGCGCTGTTTTTTTCTTTATCACCTTTATCAAGCTTAATTGCTTTTTTTTATATAAAGGGTCTTTTTTTAATTTTAAATACCGTTTATGTACTTCGATAAGTGCTTTTCTATAAATGTCTTGAGCCATTCTAAAACGTTTATTCAATCGCTCTCTATCTTGTTGACTAGTTTTTAATTTCAAAGTATAAATAAAAAGATGTTTTTCATCTTCTTTTTTGTTCATATAACACCCCACATAATTATAAAACACTACCGATTAGAAACTTTTAACATTATGTTGCTAATGCTAAAACTTCGTTTTTGATGATTTCTCCATAGTTATTCTTTTAGCACCATGTTAAAAAAACTAATATTAAAGCTCAAGCGGTAGATATTCTAACTAATCAATGCCTTTAACACCATGTTAAACAAGCTGATGCCAAAACCCTGCATGATAGTTCCAAGCCCCATATTTACCTTTAGCACCGTGTCAAACAGACTGATGCCAAAACAGACACCAGGCAAGTCTGGAACAAAAACACCCTTTAGCACCGTGTCAAACAGACTGATGCCAAAACTTTTTGTTGTTGGCGTGCAAATCATTATCACCTTTAGCACCGTGTCAAACAGACTGATGCCAAAACCTCGCAAGTCTATTTTTGGCTTTTTCTATTTAACTGGTTGAGTTCGGCAATAGTAGATGCCCTGACGTTACTAGAAAGTAAACTTTCTACATTGCGTTTCAGTTTCATGTACTAAGACCGTTTACTCTTAGCAGCCAAGAATACCCCTGTACTCCTTAACGACTGCCTAAAGAGGTTGCTAAGTGAACCCCTATAATGAAATCATACAACATTTTTTAAAAAATGTCAATAATAAATGTTGACATTTCGGAAAAAATATAATACAATCTTAGTAAGAAACAAAGAAAGTGAGATATAAGTATGAGTTTTCTAGAAACATTAAAAGAAATCAGAAAAGAAAATCGCAAGGTCACGCGCGAAATGGATAAAACATCTCGCATGTTAGCCTCACACAAATAATAAAAAATAAGAAGCTCTCGGAAAATACGAGGGCTTTTTTAGAAAAATAGACGAAATTAGTTGGATTTATGGCATACTAATATTATAACTAAAAAAGAAGAAGTAGGTAAACTATGCTTGAAATAAAAGGGATGCCTTCTTATATTGAAGACAATGAAGTAAGAGGCATTTTAACTAATCATATCAATAAGATGCTACGGACTTGTATTGTTTATATTGGAGCATTAACTGACCAATCTAAAAGCAAATCATTCTGGTCAAGAAGAAAACAAAAAGAATTAAGAAAGAAAATTTGTTCTAAGAGAATTACTGATGATAAAGAACGAAAAGAGATTATTCTTTCTCTAATTAGGAAAAATATACTCTGAAGACATAGAAGAACTAACAATTGAAGAAAAATTTGTCCTAACAAAAGCTTGCTATGAAGCCATCATGATTGAAGAAAATATGATTGATAAATTAGTTATTCATGATGATTTAAAACTCGAAGGTTGGATGTGGGGACGATATATGGTTGAGGATACTGACGAACGACGTAAAATCTTAAAACATTTAGAAGAAATGAAAGTTGGTTTTGAAGATTATCCTAAAGAAATTTTATCAGAAAAACCTATTCAAGTACGAGAACGAATTTTAGATGTAATTGGTCAGACAAATATGCTAATCTTTGAGTATCCGACTGCTATCAATCTAGTATTCAATCCAATGGAATATGAAATGCTTGTAGGTGTTCAAATTGAGGAAGGGGAGAATGATGAAAAAGAAGAAGCTGTTTAATTCTTTATTATTACTATGCTCTTTAATTTTAGTTAGTGGAGTTCTATTTAATACTAAAACAGTTCTAGCCCAAGAACCCCAACGAGCCTTATTTGTTGGTGACGACACGCTACAAGAATTGTCTGTTATCACAAAAGATAGTCCTCGTTTCCAGTGGTTTTACGAAAAGCGAAAAGGGCTAACATGGGTTAGAAATCAAGAGAAGGAATTTCTTAAAAAGGCGAAACAAGGAGATGTTATTATCTTTTCTTTTGGTCTTGGAGAGGTTTCTAATTACAATAAAACGAGCGAATATATCTCTTATTTTAATAAGTTCGCAAAAGACAATGGTAGAAAATACAAAATCTACGTCAAAAGCGTTGACCCAGTTGATGAATCTAAGTATGGTATTAAAGTAAATGATAAAATAAGAGCGTGGAATGAACAAATCCAAAAAAACCTTAGTGGGAACATCACTTATATAGATACTTATGCTGGAATGGGCGGAGATTACTCTACACTATCCAACGGCTATCACTATGATGGAGCTAGTAGTCAGCGATTGCTAGACTTTATTCTTAAATCCATTGGCATGCCGAGCGACCAAGAATTACGAGAGCGTGAAGCAAATTCTAAAGACCTTACCGAAGGAGGAACTAACACTTGGGGAAGGGATAAGTATGGAGAGAGTGTTTTTTATGACGAAAACGGAGCTATTGTTAAGAACACGCTAAAAGATATTAACGGAGCTACCTATTTCTTCGACAAAGAAGGTTATTACGTCAAAGGTATCTATGAGTTTGAAAGCTATACAGCCTTTTTCAACGAAGTGGGTATTATGACAAAAGGTAAAACTGCTAAAGTTGATAAAGAACATTTAATGCTTTTTGATGATAACGGACATCAAGTAAAAGACAAGTGGCAGGAAGTTAATGGTAAGCGTTATTACATAGATGATAATGGCTATGCTTTAGTAGGATGGTGGACGTTAGGAACAACTGATTATTATTTTACTGAAGATGGAAGTGTAGCTAAAGGCATCACCCCTATTAACGGAGACGTTTACTGGTTTAACGATGACGGTTCAGCAAGAGTTGGTTGGTTCGAAGAAGGAAGTGATAAATACTACTTCGGAGAAGGCGGTAAAATGGTCACTGGCGAACAAAAAATTGCTGGGAAATATTACCACTTCAAGAGTGACGGTCAAATGGCAACAGGTTGGGTTAAAAAAGAAGATGGTCACTATTATTATGACTTAAAAACTGGAGTTGCTGCTGAAGGAAAAGTGGAGATTGACGGAAAGATTTATTTCTTCTCTGAAAAAGGGAAATTGCAACACGGCTGGATTGAACTCAATGGTTCTTATTACTTCTACAAGGAAGATGGGACATTCTATTCTGGAAGAGCCAAGATAGGAGAGTACGAATACTTCTTTGATACAGAAGGTAAGATGCTAACAGGTTGGCAAGGAGAAGGAAAAGAAAAACGCTACTTCGATGAAGAAACTGGCAGAATGGCAGTCGGTTGGAAGAAAATTGATGGAGATGACTATTATTTCAAAGAAGACGGTAGTTTATAACGGTTTGCATCTAGTGGACGGTTCGTACAGATGGTTTAGCGAAGGAGTTTCTGTATTTGGTATCCCTGCCATCCTAGTAAATCTAGTTATCTTTGCGATTGTTGTAGGAATCCTTTGGGTTCTATACATTAAAAAAACAAAAATCATTGTAGATAATTTTTGTTCAAAAAAAGTAATTGAGAAGATTACCGATAGGGTTTAAAAAAAGTAAGGTGCGAAACCTTGCTTTTTGTAGAAAAAAATAATTATAAAAATGTTATAATTGACATAATCAATAATATCACCAATTTTTTTAAAAAAAGCTGATTTTTTTCAAAAATTCAGATTTAAAAAAATAAATAAAACAAAGTTGAATTTTTAAAAAAAGACGTTTTTTTAAAAATTAAAAATAAGAAAAAACGGAGGAATATTTGTGACAAATCGAGAAAAAAATCGAAAAAAATTGCAAGAAATTATTCGTGAAGGTATTGGTGACAGAGCAAAAGGGGTATTTGCTTTAGAAATTGGAGTAACCCCTGAACACTTCAGCAGACTGATAAAAAGTGGGTATGAGCTAATCCCAAATGAAAAAACAGTAATTGCTTTAGCAAAGGCTTTGCCAAACGTTACTAAAGAAGAGTTGTTTTCTCTTTTAGAAATTACTCCTACATTTACCCTTGACAACAAGCGTCCTGCTGAGATTTGTAATGATATTTATGTAGAATTAAGGGATGATAGTGAGCGTGTTTTGCACAACAACAGGCTATACAAAAATGTCCTTGAGTTTATAAATATTTTAATTAAATTTAGCTCATTCCCAAATGTCCAAGTTAGAAACAGCTTCACTAGCAATCAAGATAGCACTGATTTTTTACGTTCTTGCTTAATAGAATTAGATTATGTAGTCAATGATGTTAAGTTTACCTTTAGTTTTGTTGTTAGTTATTACGACATTGAACGAGATAACAAAGATAAACCTCATCGAGCTTTAATTGAGCGTTTATTGTTTGATAAAAAACAAATCTCTCATTTAGGCTACGAAGTAGAAGGAAATATTAACAGTCCTTATGTATGCTCTTTTACTAAACTCACTTCAGATGAAGATAACAGTGCAGAATTGATTACAACGATTGACTACGGAATCGGATTTAGGATTACAAATGGAAATTCTGACGCTGTTTCTGAATTTATCAGGTCTAATTATTATCTTCTACAAGGAAGAGAAGATGAATTACAAGATGTTTACGAAAAAATCACTTATATCATGAGTGAAAAAACTAAAATCCCATTCATGTTCTATAAAGGGGCGGAGTTTGTATCTATCTATTCAGCAAACTTAGAATTAAATAGCATGACTAAGAAGATTATTGAAAAGTATGCTAAACAATTAGGAGTTACAAAATATGGAAAAATCCATGTTTTGAAAGAAGAAAAAATTGAAGAAGATGAACTGTTTGACGTGGAGGAATAATAATGGATAAACAAACTTTATCTATTGTATTCTCTGTCTTAATTGGAATCTTCCTAATAAACGCTCAAATGTTAAAAAAAGACGTTTAGAGAAAAAAATACAGTCGATTGTTAAATCATATTATTGTATCTTTGATTGTTTTATTAACTTTCTTAGTTTGTATGATTCGTTTTTTTGGTAATAAAAGTAAAATAGAAAACAAATAAAAAAAGAAATGAGGAAAAAAATATGCCTGAATTTTTTTACTTGACAGATTTTTTTGGATTTAATTACGATGTTGTTTCAGTAGTGATTGGAGTGCCTTTAGTATTATTTGCTGTTTTTTTGATTATTCATATCTGCATTTTTGCGAAAAATGCTACATGAAAAAAATTTCAGACCCAACAGGATTTAAGCACAGAAGTCTTGAAATTGCCCCAATTTTTACAGGACTGATTTTATCAATTATCCTAACTGGTTTTCTTTTGATTTCGATGAAATGGAGTATTAACCAATCTAACTTGCAAAAAAAGAAAGTTTAGCAAACGACACAGTTACAACCCATTATGAAATACATAAAGTTGGAAATAATCTTGTTTTTCAAAGGAAAGATAAGGTCACTTATTTAGTTGAATCAAAAATCCGTTGAGATAAAAAGAAGAAAAATGAAAAAAAGAATATATTCTTTTAGTTGATAATAAAATTTATAACATCAATAAAGACGATGTAAAAATAAAAAAAGACCTAGATTTGTATCTAGGTTTTTTCTTTACCATTCAGCAACATCAAGATTTGCGAGTCTTGTTTTTTCTTTCTCTTCTTGCATCTGAGCATAATGTTTAGCTGTTACAACTGGAGAGGCGTGTCCTAATTGCTTAGAAACCAACAGAATATCCTCTGTTTGCGAAAGCAGGCGAGTTGCAGCAGTAGAACGAAGTTTGTGAGGTGTAATGGGATCCTTGTTTTTTATATCAGGCAAGTAAGCTAATACCTTTTCTTTAATAATCAACTCAACAGACCTTGTTGAGAGACGCCTCCCTCTTGATGATAAGAATAAAGCTTCTTCCCCACGCCCAGGATTGAAATTTGAACGACCAGCATTTCTGATGATATAACAAAGTTGTTCAACATCTAGTTTAAACTCTTCACTAGCATTATTAAATGTAGTGGTAGCTAGTTCAACAGCATTTGCTTTAAAAGCATTGTTATAACAAAAGCGTACAACGTCTTCTGGAAGTTTTTTTAACAATTCGTCTGGAACATCTAAACCATTGATATAGCTTTGAAGAGCTTCTTTAACTTCTCGTCCAAAATATACTTTCTCAAGAGACATTTGCTTGCCTTTGCGAACTACGGTAACATAGTTGTCTTCAAAATCAATGTCTGAAATATCAATCCCAACTAATTCCGAGATACGAAGTCCTGTCCCTAAAAAGAGAATAACAATTGCATAGTCTCTTTGTACGTTTTTCTCTTTTAAGATAGCTTCTTCTGGAGTAATGTCAACAGGTACACTCTCATAAATAGGTTCGCCATCTTTAGTGAATTTTCCTGTTTTTTCTTTTTGTAATTTCTTGCTGTTGCTGAGGATTCCTTCTAACAAGGTTTTTGTTTGCTCTGAGGTTAAATAAACGATTTCCTTTGACTCAGCCTTTGGATAAGCATAATCCCTTAAAGGATTGTGATTCATGTTGCGATAAGCGTTAAAATACTTATAAAGCGTCGCTAATGACGATAATCTACGCTTAATGGAAGTATTTGATAAGTTAGCCACCTTTCCTAAATAACGCTCATATTCTTTAATTTGAGCCGTTTCTAAGCTAGACCAAAATGAATCATCCACGTCTGTTAATTCTGTGTCAGATAATAGCGTAGTATTCTCTTTTACATAGTTTAAAAACTGACCAATATCTCTAACATAAGACAATAAAGTATTGTCAGATTTAGAGACCTCGTTCACGCGTACAAAAGAGGCAATTTCTTCTGGAAGGTTATCTAAAAGGTTGTTGATTAGTTTATCGTTTTTTCGTTGCGTTTCTCTTCGATAATCTAAAGCCATACATTCCTCCTTTACTTTGGTTTGTAGTACATTTCTTTAGGGAGAGTTTTTTCAACTTCATGATAGTGTAAGATGTGAACTCCATCTTCGTAAAGAGCTTTTGCTACTTCAGGATAGAAGTCATTGATATAATATTCTCCCTCATATTCCATCATGTAAACATCTTCAAGATTAAGATTTGGAACTTTATATCCTTTAATCAATTTCAGCAACTCAGTTCCATGCTGGATTACATCATCATAATATTTTTCTGTAATTGAGTCCTCGGTCAAAAGTGTGTGAAGATAACCTTGATGGATAAATAAATGACATTCTTGACAGATACCTACAAATTCTTGGAAAGTATAAAGATGTTCATTGTGATTTACATGATAAACTTCATGTGTATGAATCCAATCTTGTGTCCTCATAGTGTGAGCTACATAGCGTCCACAAATTTCGCAATGATGGTCAGCACGAGCCTGAACCTCAGCTTTAATTTTCTTAAAAGTAGCTTCGCCCATGATTTCTCTAGGGGCGACTCCAAAAATTGTATAATGGAGAATTGGTTTTGCTAATAAGGGAATGTTCTCAAATACTGGATTTGTGAAATACATATTAGTCTCCTTTAAGGTAGTTTTCTAATTCATCTAGCTCTTCGTCAGTCAAACCAAGAGTAGTAGAAGGGATAATTGTTTTGATTGCAGGGGCTTGTCCTTTTAGTTCGTTGTATGCTCCACCAACTCTCAACATATCATCACAAAAGATAACGAGAGTATCAGGATGTTCATTCACAAAATTGACAACCCCAATTGTTTTAGACCATTCGTTTGACCTATCAACTTTAGTGTTTACATCCAGCCATCCCCAATCGACATTCACTAATGGATTCAAACATAGAGAATCGTCGGCACGAAGGCTCGTCCATAAACCGTAGCATTATACTTATCAGATAGCTCTTTAATTCGCTCAAGAGTAGATAGCTTGATGTGAGCTAAGACCTTATCAACCCAAACAAAGTTATCTGGGTTTTCCAATCTTTCTAAAAGAGGGATTTCATCTGTCCCAACAGTCCCATTTACATCGAGCAGGATGTACTTATTCATTAGTTCTTCCTTCCTGTATATTTGAAGATTGGTTGAGGAGAGTCAGAAGGGGTAGTTTCTTTGAACAATTTGCTACTTTTAAGAGCATTGACTACAAAAGCCACATTCTTTTTGAAATACTCACCCTTTCCATAAACAACATTCGTCCTAAACCTACCTTCTGATAACTTATCCATAACGCAACAAACCATATCAGCATCTTCGTGTGGATTTATGCTTGAAGGCATTTTCCCATATTGCCATAGATAATAATCAATAACACAATTAGTTATTAGAATTTGTTTATCGTTCATTAAAAAATATCCTTTTCGTAACTGGCAATTTTTCTAAAAGAATCCTTTTCAGAAAAAGAAAAGGTTTCATCCAACATCTTTTGACAAATTTGCTTTACGTCTTTAAGAACAAAAGGAATATTTGTAACCATTTCTAGTTCAAAACTTGCAGTAGGTTTTGAAATAATAATTGGGAAAAGAAGAAGCGTGAGAAGTTTTGTTTTTACAACTAATAACAAAATCTCTATCGCAGGAAATTCTCATAACAGTATAATTCGTTTTATTCTTTTTGAGTAAAATTTGGAAATTATTAAAGCAGTACCTTACAATAGCAAGATAAAATTGCTCATCTCCTGCATTGCGACCTTCTATTTTTAATACAGTAAATCCTTTATCTTCAGTAAAAAGAGATTCGATAGCCTTAAATTTTTCATTAAAAACCATATTCATTACACCTTTTTGATAATGTATTTGCTAGTATAAGAACCATAGTCAATAACCATTCTATCTTCTTTAGTAATGATGCGGTAATAAGGAGGAAAAATTCCCTTTTTTGCCAAATCAGATTTCATCAAATCTACTAATTCTTCATGACTTTCTCCAGTAGCTACTGAAGTTGACCAACCTCTGTTTTTTAGTGTCTGTCCTTGGACAAATAAAAGTTCGTACATGATTTCTCACTCTCCTTATTTAAAATGTCTATTTTCCAACAAGTTAATAATTTTAGACTTTTCCCAAACATCTTCTGAGATAACTGGTACTTTTTGAATATCCTCCCACTCATCAAAAAGAATGACATAAAGACCAAATTTTTCTACTTCTTCTTTATCATTGTTTACATAAATATATTTATGTTTAGAATCAGGATTTTGTGTATCAATCGTTTCCATAACACTAATAAGTTCTTCTCTAGATTCTACTAGATTCTCTTTTCCCTCTAAAGTTTCTGCGTCTTCTGTGTGTTGATGATACAATTTTAGGTAATTGTCACTATGAGCAAAGAGCAAAACAGCAGATTTATTGCTTGGAATCGGAATTGAAGTGACAAAATCAGAAGGAGTGAGAGGGGTATTAGAATCGGAAAATCTTCTGAGTTCTTGAAGTTGTTCAAGTTTTTCAATTTCAGAATCAATCTCAGATTCAATTTGCTCTAACATGAATATCCTAAGAACTCGCTCATTTGGATAATTAAGAGCATGTTTCTCTTGAACTCTTTTAAAAAAGTGCAATTCAAAATCCAACAAAACAAAGAAAACAGGCAAAGAAGAGACTAGGTAAAGGAGCAACAGAGGTTTAGAAAACTCTTGAGGTAAAAATCCAAGGATGATTGGAGGAATTAGTGCGTTTGATACAGCGTAACTTGCATAAACGACTGGGATAACTAATTTTCGATAGGCGCTTGAATAAGTTGAGTATGCTTGAATAAAACCTACTCTTTTAAGATTTTTTGATACAAGATTAAAAGTCAATGCTAACCACAAGGCTAGTACAATAAGTCTAATAGTTAATTCGTCCATATTTTTCCTTTCTTTAGAGGGAATTTTCTAGGTTATAAAGTTTCCCTGCATCTCTTGCTGCCGAGCGAGCAAATGACTCAAGCAGTAGTGCTTGAGTACCTATTGATATTTTTCTTTTTTTGCATTTTTTGACAAGTTGAAGTTTGTTTGCGTCATCAACAGTTATCACTCCGATAGAGTGATTTTCTAATTTTCCTAAGAACCAAGGTTGTGATTCTACTTGTTGATACAAATCACTAGGCAGAACCAAAAAGTTCCTATGTCCTAAAAAACTAAGCCGTGCAGAAGATTTCAAATCATCCATTGAAGACTTGATTTCGTAGCAATCAATCTCTCCATCAGATGTGATTGTCATGTAATCTACAAATTCTTGCTCTCCTGTAAGAAACAATTTTGTTTTGTGAGTGCCTATTTTGACTTCACGGCATCCGCTGACACCTAGTTTGTCAGTATATTTAAAGATGAGATGTTCGATTTTTTTAGTTAAGCTAGATTTCATTGCTCTTGATAAGCCTCCCAAATATCCCACACCTCGTCAGTAAGAGTTGGTAAAGAAACCTCCTCTAAACCTTCTTCGTCGAAATGATAGGTCATGAAATTTTCATAATCAGCAAGAGAAGTAGCTGTAATGAAGAAACAGTCGTATAGTTTGTTTGCAAGAGCATCTTCAAACATTTGCAATCTTGAGAGACCAGGAATAGCATCCTCATGCTCTTTTAGTAAAGAAATGATATGAGGCAAACTTTCTTTTTGAATGATATAGCCATCAAAAGTAGAAAGTAGTACCATATATTCCGAAGGAGCATCCATATCCTTTTTCTCTAAATCCCAACATTTTGGTTTTGTTAGACTGGGCAATGCCCCAAAATACTTCTGCTCAAAATAATTCCATGCAGGAAAGCAAGCTAAGTGACTGTTTTGATACGTTTTTAGTTCAATAAGTTCGTTTTTGGAATTGATTCCATAAAGTGTTGAATAAGACATAGTATTTCCATTCTTAGAGATGATTTTTTATTTAGATATTAACTCCAATTACTTTTTTGAAGTATTCTAATGCTTTATCGCTACTTATTTTTCCTGGAGCGTAGCGGTATAATGAAATTGACCTATCTTTTAATTCAAAATCGCAAAATGAGTCACTTTTTACATTTTCTTCTTTTTCATTCTTAACCATTTTAAATTCGACAGATATTGTTGCTACGGAAGATTTTAATAGTCCTTGACTAACATCATCATTTCCTAATTCAGCAACATAAAAACGAAACAAATCAACCATAGTCATACTCTTATCTAAAACAATATTATATCCATCCAACAATAAAGAGGCATTAAATGGAGCTTTAGATTCTAGTGCCTTACTCAGTATCTCGTTAATCTCTTTGGTGTTGACAAGATTAGATAATCCGCTAACAAACGCTTTCTCCACCTCTTTATTAGCCTTTTCTTGTTCTAATAATTCAACAAGAGTAGCAGAGCCTTGGATTTCAAATCCAACTAACTCAATTAAACAATTTAGAATATCGGATTCGCTAATATTATCCTCTGAAAAGGTTGAGACTTTAATACTTAGAACATCAGATTGAGTAAAGATGGACGCTTGAAATTTATATAGTGTTTTCTCTTTTTCAGATTGCTCTTTAGTAAAAAAAATGCTAAAGTCATAAACATCATCAAAAACCATTGTTGCAGAGCTTCTGCAAGGCGTTAATGTTGCAAAAAAGTTTTCGTTATCATAGTAAGCCGAAAATCCTAAAGATAAGGATTCTTTGATACAATCTTTGATTTTTTCATTACTCAATAGAGTATTCAGTCTCTCTTCAAGATTTTTAATCTTAGCTTTGCGTGCTTCGTCATCTTGGTGTTTTTTTAATTGTTGTTTTAGTGTGGTATTCATATTCATTTTAATAACCTTTTCTATTTATTTTTTACAAATTCTGCTTCCAAAAGTACCTGTCGCCTTTAACAAAAATGACAGCTTTTCCGTTTTTACCGTTTTGAATAGAGCTTTCTTTGTGGTTAGATACAAAATCTAAGATGCTTTCTTTGTAAAGAGAAAACGAGACCTCTCCATCATCTATATGGGCAAAAAAAGATTCCTCTAAATGAAAAACACCATCACAATGTTTGATAAACAGATGTAGGTGTTCTGCAACCCTTTGTGAAATTTTATTGAAATCTAATATATTATAAAAGATAAGTGGCTCTTTAGATTCACTTTCATCAATGTTGCTAATTATTATGTGATCAAAATCCTTTAGCACCTTATTTGCAAAAAGAGCAAAGAGTTCCATTATAGTTAAGTATTTTGTGGAGTAATCAATATTTTTTGATAGAGAACGTCTCAGCGTTGAATCACGTTGATATTCTTCAAAAAACTTTACATCACCAAATGCCAAAAAATTAAAGAGAGAATATAAATTAAACCATCCAGTTTTTTTCAAAGCTAACATTTTCTTCTTCAAGATTGAGAGTAGAAGAAGAAGTTACTAACAAATCAAAAGCATTTAGATATTCAGTAGTTAATCTTCTTGCGAAATTTCTCGCTTCATATTTCTCGCTTTTATGTAGTTTGAAACTTGGATTCTTTAGAATATATTCAACAGCATCATCCAAAAAAGAAGATTCGTAATAAAAACGATTAGAACGCTTTTCTCTTTTAGCATTTAGGACGCTTGCTGCCTTTAAGACTGCGTTTTGCATCTGAACGTCAGACGGTGGAGCGCATCCTTGGTCTTCGTACAAGGGATTTAGTTTTTTAGCTATATCACGCCAACTCACTGTGAATGATGAATTTGTCATTTTGGACTCCTTTTTATTGTTTTTTTATCAGCATTTACAATAGATTCTTCTAAAATTGTTACTAGTAAAGTTTCTACATTCTTTTTCGCAAAAGATTTCACTTTTCTTTGATTGATTGCAGGAGTAAAGGGGAGAGTTGTCTCCAACAGATTCTCTTGAAGAATAACATCCACAATTTCATTAAAATCTTCGATTTTATAATATCTAGTTTCAACTCCATATAATCCTTTTATAATAATAAATGAGTCAAATTGTTTTTTTAATACTCTGTGCATCTTTTGGCAATGAGGTCTAGCTTTTCTCGATAAACTTTTTGCATAGCATCGTTTTGCAAAACGACTCATTTCTTCTAGAACTTCTTTATATGTAGCGAAATCATCAAAGTTTTCTGATGTGAATAATCTGTATAGGTCAGGAAGTTTAAAGAATACTTGCAACTTCCCATTATATTCTGTGACTAAAACATCTAAATGCTCTAGAAGTTTATGAGTGTCAGGATTATTTTCTTTGGTCATAAAATCCTCCTTTATCATCTCTATTTTACCATAGCAGTAGTAAAAAGTCAATTATAATTTCGCATAACTATAATTATGCGAAGTTTATAGCAGATTAAAAACACCACGAAAAATGGTGTCTTTTGCATTTGTCATCATTCTTGTTTTAATTGCGATATGCTTTGAACAACAGTTACGACATTTGATTTTTGTTTTTTGTTGGCAATATCATCTACTGCATTAAGATTTTTTACAAGTTCTTTCATCTCTTTTGTAAAAAGGTGTTCATTGTTTGTTAGGTCATCACCATATATTCTTTGATTCATAATATTTTCCTTCCTTTTTAATACAGTAAAATTCTATTTAATAAGGCAATTTCTCCCAATCTTTCTTTGTCTTTAATTTTGCAGCTATTCCAAATATTTTACCAGTGCCAATCCCAGGGAATAAAATTGATTTCTTGGTTTTTTGAGTAATTTCCCAGTCTTTTTTTGTTTTTAGACCAAACTCGTAAGCATATTTGTATTTAGGATAACAACGGACGATTTCTTTAAGAGCTATTTTGTAAAGTTCATCAAAAATAAGGCAATGAATAATCTTTTTTAATAGATGCGTAAAAGCATCTTTCGTCATAATCAATTACCATGTGTCGAAGGTAATTAACAATCAAACGTGATATACGGTCTTCTTTAGCTTCTGGGTATTTCTTCAAGGATACTCGTAAATATAAAGCGTAAGGTCCGTTCATGATAGGGTCTGTGGAAATATTTTTAGCCATGCTCTAAAGCCAGTCTTTTTAGTATTGTATGCTTCATAACATTTTGATTCAAAAGCTTTCTAAAAGATTTTTCTAGCTTCTTCTAATTCTTTTCTTATCGAAATCATTTAAAATTTTTTTCTTCTAGAGGCTTTTTCTTATCCCTTTAATATTTGGTCTGATTTTTAGCTCCATATTCTGTTCTTTTAATGGACAAAATTTTGTTTTTATCTTTTTTGAACCCTTTTTGGTCTTTCATGGCATACCTTTATTCTTTCAACAATTTCATTTATTTATTGTTTTATTGACATCTTATAAAAATGTGATATAATACAAGAAGTCGGCTAACACAGCTCTTATGAGCGTTGGTGGATATTTCTATATTTACCTCGATGAAGACCTTCGGTACTACTACCGAGGGTCTTTTGGTTTTTTAGACTTGTTCTTCTAAAAAAATTCGACAATTTTCAAAACCGTGTTCAAAATCCAAGTCAATCAATCGGTACGCTGAGTTAGATAAGATTTTTTTATCCTGTTTAGCAATAAAATTCAATAATTCTGCTAAATTCATGCGTGTAGCATCCAACTGCTCTTTTGACCTTTTTTTATTTGAAATAACGTTAGATATAAAAATATCAAATATAACAGCGCACTTAGTTTTATCAATAACAAAGTCATCAAATGTTGCTATGCTTAGACAAACATCATCTTTTTTATATCCTGCTATTAAATAATCATATAAACGTTCTAATTGAATTTTATCTTCAATCACCATAAAATCTTTTGGAGTATCCCCCACTTCTTCTTCGAACATAAAGTATGCTTTCCCATAAGATTTTATTTTATCAATCTCTTTTTCTTCTAAAGGTAAGTAATCAGGGCTGTTGCTGATAATATCTTTGATGTTAGATTTTAATTGTTCGAACTTCACGTTTTTTCTCCTTTTAATCAAACCAAAAAACCATGCGGACAGTGTTTTTATCTAAAGAATTGTAGTCGTCATCAACGATTTCAAAACATAGCTCGTTAATTCTTCGATAGAGGTTTTGTATTGAGGCGACGGCTGCAATTGTTGCTAAGTGTTTGCTGTTGAGATTTGTAAATAGATACTCCTCTAATTCATTAAAAGAAATATTTCCAAAACCAAATTGGTCTGAGTTGCATTGACTACTCTTGCTTTTTAGAATATCTGAAATGTCTTCAGGTAAACCACGATTCTCTTGAATGTAAGGAATAGAGCTGACATTTTCGATATTTGCCAAAGCAGAAAAAAGAGCATAATCTCTTCTTACAGTGAACTCTTTTACTTCTCTTACTTTTTCAGGGTTTTTGTAATCGACATATCTAGGATTAGCAACAAACCAATTCCCTTCTGCATCTTTCCCTTCAATCCACATGTGAATATCAATTCCCATTAGGTTTACCTCTTCCATCTTGATAATTCAATTATAGCATAACACTATGTTGTTGACAATCATAACATTAACTTATAAAAAAATTGCAAAAAAAGATTTTTTTGTGTAGTAATATATAATAAAACAAAAAAAGAGGTTTCAAATGAATAGTATTGAAGATATATTTAAAAAGATATGATTTATCAAACATGAACGATGAAGATACTAGAGAAAAAAATTAGCTAAAAAAATCATGATATTAGAATAAAAAAATTGCAGAAGAAATCATTGAACATGTTGCTGCTGTTGAAGCTACTTATTCTTGTAATGAAACTTTATGGGGGAATCTTGAATCGGTTCAAGGAATTGCTGCGATTAGTGAGTTAATTGTGAAAAAAATGCAAATGGAAGTTTTTGCGATAGAAGTCAGCACGATTGGTTTGAACTAGATAATCCCTACTATCGTTTATTCAACTTTGTTATGAATTGCCTCATATCTAATAAAAAAATATAAAAAAACTGGAAATCTTCCTACAACGCAAGATGTTGCAAATCTCATAAAAAAAGAAGCTATGATTGTTAATGAAGGAGACCATATTACTGAGCTTGACGTTTTTATTGACGAGAACTGCGAACAGGATAAAAACATCTACTACTCTTATCAACTTTATATTAAAAAAATTTTTATAAGAAAAAAAGGAATTAAAAATCGAGTTTTTATTCGCTATTTCGTGCTTAATCATGTTAGCGAATTTACAAGAAGCTTTTACTGTTGGCACAAAAGAACATTCAGCAAAAACAAAAAAAGCAACAATCTATTAAGTTGAAAGTTGCTTATAGCAAAAAAACCTCCATTCGACTATCGCTTTTATAAAAGGGCTATTATCATTCACTTTAAAAAAATAAAGAACATCTTCTTAATGAAAGTAAATTTCTTTACGAAATCGCGAGAGAAATTTTTAATAGAAAAATGAGCCAATGAGAGTTGCTACAACTCAGATAAAAAAAGACGGAACTTGGGCAAATCGTCTTAATCTTTTTAGTTTTTTTAACTTATCTAAAAATTTTCTTAAAGGACTATTCTTTTTACTTGTGAGATTAACAAACTTGATTTCATTGACAGATTAAACAAACGTCTTTCGAACCATTATAAGTTTTTTTGGAAGAGCTGATTTGAGTGGACAAGAGAAAGCTGAAATCTTTTTTTAAATTATTGGATTCTCCTGATGTAGATTACATTGAAATTATTAACAAAAAAATAGAAAATAATATAAAAGAGAGGTATTTAAAATGGCAGAAAAATATTGATAAACTTCACTTAGAGGTTACAAATTATGGAATTACAGATGATAATGTAACGCTAATTGAATTAACTATTCATAATTATAAACAGATTACAAAAAAATAGAAGGTGAAGATAAATACTCCTTGGCATCACCGTTCAATAGACAAACTTATTTGTTAGACGCACTACTTCTATCCATTTATTCAAAAGTTCGTTCAGAAAGAACAATTAACAAACTTTCATTCTTCTCACCTATTGATTTTTCATGTTCAGAAGAAGACTTCCGACAAATTCAAGAGTTTGTTGAAAATGCAGGATATGAAGATTCATTCAAATTTGTATTCGAAGATAAAGATGATGATGAAGAAAAAGAAATTCTTTATAAATTGGCAAACGAGAAAAATTTATTGCGAAAAGGATTTTTGAATTTATATATAGTTTCTGATAAATTTGAAGAAGATTTCTTCTCTGTAAAAAGCTCTTACGTTTTCAACTCCTATCCCTGAAGATGAAAGGTATCCAGAGGGTTTTAATCGAGAAGATGTCGTCAATGTAGAGGATACTCGTAAAGTCACAATCCCTTATGTAGATATTTATTAGTTCAAAAAGAGGTTTCTCCTCTTTTTTTCGTAAAAAACGACTTTTTTCATTTTTCGTACAGTTCATTATATATAAGAAAAAGTGCATTTTTTTACTTTACATTCCTCGCAAACCTTGATACAATAGTATTTATGAAGAATAAAAAAACGTTAAAAAAATACGCAAGCAATAAAAAAATAATAAACGTAGGTTATTTCAAAGATTTTCTTGATTTAAAAGAAAATAATCTTTTACTTCAAAATGAGCTGGAAGAGACTCATCCTCAAATTACCGACCGTTTAAATGCCACCTCCCTTTCTGAACGAATATCTGAGTATGTATTTGCTTATGATGGGCAGAATTTTTTAGATTTAGAACAATATAAAAAAGTTAAAAAAACTATTCTTGAAGGGTTATCTTCACTTGAGAGGTTCACAAATTATATCACCTTAGATAGCGAAAAAGAGTCTCCTTTTGGCTTCTTACTTATCGAATTGTTTCAAACTTTTCTAGTTTTAAGAACTTATGAAGTTAGAGGTTTTAATTATAGTCTAAAACAGGGGAGATGGAACACTTCTTTAAAGAACACAAATGAACAAATACTTCATTTCGACACGCTTGACCTCGTTTACAAAAGAGGGAGTTTCTACAAAGATGTTAGATTGGGGTTTCGTGGATTTGGAGCAACTGGAACGAAGCAGACTATTTTTCATGGATTGCCTTTGTTTTATATAGTAGAGGATTTTGAAAGAGAAAAGAATATAGAACTTCCTACAACTATTACCTACGGTGACTTATTAAGAGCGCAAAGAGATGGCTTGTCTAAAAAAGATATTCTCAGCAAACATTTAAAAAATGCTAAAAAACTAGAGAATATTGTAAACGTCAATAAATTTTCTCTCACTGAAAGCTACACCTTGATAAAAGCAGCAACCGAATTTGATGAACGCTCTTTCGTTAATTTTGTAAAATGGTTTAGAGAAAAAGGGCGCTATGTCTCTCCTTCTGTAAGCACTCCCCACTCTTTCAAATACTATCGAACGTTTTTCATCTGTTCTTTTATTTTAGATAGTATTGGAGAATACGAAAATTTGACTAAAGAACACGAAAGAATTGAACGAGCAGGTCTTTACCGTATTGCAAGAGACTACGTTAGAATGTGTCGAAGTAGACGAAGAAAATTAAATATCAATTTTACATCAAAGAGAAAATTAGAAGAAAAACATGACCGCTTATATGTCTCTATTAGAAACAAAGAGTTTAGAGATAAAAAAGCAAATGTACCTTTTAAAATTCACGAAGATTTCAAACCTTTGGTCAAAGCTATTAAAAAACGAGATAATCCCTTCAAGTATCTTTCAAGACCTGTCTACCTTATTATGGAAGGTGATAAAATGCACCACTGCGTTGGCAGTTACATTCATTATGTTCATTCAGGAAAATGTGTTATCGCAAGTGTTGAGATGGACAATATCCATTACACTTTGGAGCTTAGAGCTGTTATTAAAAACAACGAAGTTGCAGGCTATCATCTTGCTCAGATGCAATCTGCTTACAATGGTGGGGTCAAAAAGAAAGAGCATGAAGAATTTGTCATTACATTCTTGAATAATATTAAGTTACAAAAATGAAAAAAGAGGAGTTGCCCCTCTTTTTAAATAACTCTCACTTTCAAAGTATTCTCTCTTCTTTATTTTTCACAACTATGGTATAATAAAAATTGTAAAACATTATTCATAGGAGGCTAAAAATGAGTAATAACAGAATTGAAGAGTCTAAGATGAGTGGTTTAGCTAAATCTTTGACTGCTTTAGAAAAGTTTGGTAAAGGACGTTATAATGACCAAATCGCCAAATTAGATGAGTTTGCTGAGAAAATCAGTGGGTTTGCTAATAAGGCAAATGGGGGGCGTGCAACTGTTAAGCAGCCATTCCTTCATGTTGCTAAGATGCCTGAGAACCAACGGAATATTGAAAAACCATTGGCTCAACTCAGTGATGACTTGTTTAAAACAAAAGAATTATTTGATTCTAAACCTGAATTATTTAGTAAATCAGAACAGGCAGAATTGAAAGATACGTTTAAGCAGATTCAAATTGAAGGAGACCGAAGCGTATTTGCACCTATTGAAGCTTTTAAAGGCAATATTGGGATATTCATGGAAAAAAACACTGGGCTTAAATCTCCTGAAACTAAGACAGATGAGATTTTGAAAGCAGCAGGTGGTTTTGAAGATAAATTAAAAGGCAGAGAATTAGATTTTACAAAAGATAATGCTTTAGCTGACTTTAAAAAGGAAGTTAGCCGTTTAGCTGGTAGCAAGCATACTGATATTGACTTCCAAGCTAAAAAAGAAGGACGCATGGAAGATTTTAATAAATCTGTCAGAAATTACGCCAAAGATTTCCAAAACGACCTGAAGACGGTTGAAGACAAATTCAGAAGTGGACAACTCAAGCTCAACCCTAGAGAGAGTGCGAAGTTTGAACTTATGTTTGACAAATTACAAGTTAATAAAGACAAGGATGTGCTTATAGATAGAGCTTTTGGTAAAGGTAAATTTTCACCAAATATTGTTAAACCATCAAATGTCAAAGAAGTTAAACCTGTTATCCAAGGAAACTTAAATAAATCCATTTCTTCTCCAAACTTATCAAAAGGTCTTGGCGGACGCTAATAAACATAAAAAAAAGACTTGTATTTCTACAAGCCTTTTTTATTTTGTTGAAGATTTAGTCGTCATCGTCGTCGTCATCTCCCCAACGGTCTTCCGCCCATTCAGGAATGTCGTCTCCGAACCTGTCTTCAACCCAATCTGGATATTGAGGCATAGCTCTCTCCTCTTTTCTTTAGTTATTATTCAAACCAAAAAATTAAGCGAGTATTATCTATGTCTAAATAATTTTCTTCATCATTGCGAACACCATAACAAATGTGTAGTAAGGTCAAATACACTTCCCAAACAAATCCTGCTGCTGCTCGAACCGCCTCGTCTTCATCATTGATGTAGGTATGGTAATAACTCTCTAATTCTTTTGCTGTGACATAGCCTTTACCAATGCTGTCATAAGCAATCTCAGCTTCTTCCTTTACAACATCCGTAGCATCTTTTGGAATCCCACGCAATCTCTGGATGTAAGGGATTGAATAATCATTTCTAACATCTCCTAAAGCAGCATATAGGAGGTAGTTTTTATCCATCCTTAAATCTAATGACGTGGGAGGATTAACTTTGTCTGGGTTGCTATAATTAACAAATCTAGGGTTTGCTAAGAACCGTTTCCCTTTCTTATCTTTACCCTCAAACCAAGCAGTAATATAAAGTCCCATTATCCAAATCCTCTATTCTTCATCATCGTCATCATCATCGTCAATGCTTGCAGATTTGTTACGAGATTTTGCCAAGCGCTCACGAAGTTTTTGAAGTTCTTCTTCAGTATATTCACGTTTCCTTTTTGGACGTGGGAATGGTGAGATCGAGGCTTTTGATAAATCATCAACTAAAACTTCAATATAAATAGTTCGACCTGTTTCTTCATCCAATTCCTCACGGATAACTTTATAAAGATCAGAGCGCTTTTGGAGCTTGGTAATGTGCTTGCGAACGTTGGTAGAAATTGACCAGGCATTATCTAGCTCACTATATAAAAATGACCGTTTCACGCTCATCTCTGGTATAACCTTGCTTTTTGCTACCTTCTGTTTCTTCTTTTGTTTTTGTCGTCGAAGATATTAACTTCTTCGTCTTCGTACTTGTCGTAATCTTTTTGCCATTTTTTTGTCAACAGCCTTTCTTTTATTTATAAATTGATTATATCATTTTATTGCTATTTTCTCAATAAAAAAATATAATAATAAAAAAAGAAAAATTGTCACGAATAGGATTAAAAAAATGAAAAAAAGTTATTTTTTTAGATATTGATGGAGTTTTTAAACACTTCTTACACTAAACATAGGGATGAAGCTCTGGATGACTTTAGATTGGATTATCTCGCGAAAATTGTTAATAAAACACGCGCAAAAATCGTTTTAACTTCTACTTGGCGGTATAATCTTAGTAAGAGCCTTTTTTTCTTTTTAAAAGCTTATAACAATAGCGCTAAAAAGCCTGATTGAATCGTTAAAAGAAAGAGGTCTTAAAAATCAGTGCATTACTCCCAGATACTCCAAATAATCGTCGAGCTGAAGACATTGCAGAATTTATTGAAAAAAATATAAAGTTACTCACTTCGTGATCTTAGATGATGAATTATTTAATTACGAGTCATTAAAAATTAAGCGAACATCTATTGCGCACGAGCTTTTACGAAGATAATGAGCTTGATGCAGGATTGACGCAAAAAAATGATTAGGCAAGCTGTTCAAATTTTTAAATAAAAAAATAAAAAGGGAGATAATCCCTTTTTTTATTTATTGCTTCTAAAAAAACTTTGTCTATGTATTTGTTCTTCATAAAGATTTAAAGATTCTTTGTCGAAACAATAGAAAGTAACTTCTAAATCCTCTGTTTCATCTTTATGCTGCTTGATAAACTTCAGCACCTCATCAACAGCAATGAATGACGCTTTGGTTTTTGGGAAACTATAAACCCCAGTCGAAATACAAAGAAATGCAATGCGAAGGTATCCATCTTTAATCAACAAATTCATTGCATTTTTGTAGCAACTTCTTAAAAGAATCTCAGCTTCTTCTGGAGAATAATTGCTGTAAATTGGACCTACTGCATGATAGATTGCCTTTACATTTTTCATATTAAAGGGAGGTGTAGATTTTACTTCTCCAGTAGGACAACCGCCTAGAGTTTTTGTGTGTATTAGCAATTCTTTCCCTGCTTTTTGAGTAATTGCTCCATCTACTCCACCACCGCCTCGTAGCCATTGATTAGCAGCATTAACAATTACATCTCCGTGATATTCCGTAATATCCCCTAAAACTACATTTAATTTAACCATAAAAACCCCTCAATTATTGAATCCAGTCTATCGGACTTAAACCATAACTTTCTAACAATTCGTTTGTTTTACTGAATGGTTTTGAGCCAAAGAAACCTCTATTTGCTGAAAAAGGACTAGGATGAGCTGAGTGAATAATATCTTTATGTTTTATCATCGGCATAAAAGATTGAGCGTTTTTACCCCATAAGATAAAAACAATTGGTTGAGGTAAGTTATCAATAGCTTCAATAAACCATTTTGTAACAACTTCCCACTCTTTAGCCATTGAATTTGGCTGTCCTTCTTTTACAGTCAAACTAGCGTTTAAGAGCAATACACCTTGTTCTCCCCAAGAAGTTAAATCTTGAGAATTTCGACTCTCTCCAAGATCAGAATTTAGTTCTTTTAGGATATTCCTCATGCTGGGTTGTGTCGGAGCATCGTTTGGGAGCGAGAAAGCTAGTCCTTGAGCCTGCCCAGGAGTGTGGTAAGGGTCTTGACCTAAAATAACCACTTTCACTTCTTTTGGACTTGTCAGCTCAAAAGCTTTAAACAAATTTTCTTTCAAGGGGTAAATAGGGACTTCTTCGTGAGAATAAACAGAAGTTGTCAAGTTTTGTATGTGAGCAACTTGCTCTGGAGATAAAAGATTAAACCATTTTTGTAAATTCTTATTCATCTTGATTAGCATCCTTGTAATAGTTATAAATAATGACTTTAATATCATCACATTCGTTTTTATGCTCGTTGATAAAACGATTTACTTCATCAACTGCTAAAGATAGCACTTCTTCTTTAGGGCAACCAAAAGTCCCAGTTCCAATCAATGGAAAGGCAATAGATTTATAGCCTTCCTTCAGCAACAATTCCATACAATTACGGTAGCAAGAACGCAGCAATTCTTTATCTTCAGCCCATGTATCTTCCTTGTATCGTGGACTTACCGTGTTGTAAATTGCTTTTACGGATGTAAAATTATAAGAAGGTGTAGAGACTACTTCTCCAACAGCTAATTCTTCTTTTGGAAGCAAGATTTGCCCAGCTTTTTGGGTGATAATTGCATCTAACCCACCTTCTCCACGAAGGAATGGAGAGCTATTGGTTGGATTGACAATAACATCCCCTTCAAAGCTTGTAATATCACCTGTTATAATGCGAATCCATTTCATAGTGAACCTCAATTTATTTTTGTACTTATATAACTATTAGACCATTTAGAAGAAGTTTTGTCAATCAAAGTTCATAAAAACAAAAGAAGATGGAAATGTTCCATCTTACTTTTTCGAAAATAGTTTTTTGAATAAGCCGATTTTAGGTTTATCAACTCCAATCCATTTATGGAAAGAATCTACCTTGATTTCAATAATATCAGTACCACTTGTTGTTACAAGATGTTCTTGGGGCATACTTTGCCTGTAAAAGTCCGAAGGTTTTCTTTCTTTACTATATCTTCCAGAAATTTCGTATTCATCTAATCCTTTCAGATTAAAAAGATAAATCGTTCCATCTGAAGATAATTTGAATTTTTCTTTATGATATTCGTATTGTTTTCTCCAAAGCTCTCTATCGGTTTCTTTTTTATCGTCATAACGCAATAAAGGAAACCATTCTGGTAAACGAATACCAGCAATTTGGAAATATTCTTTAAAGATTTCTCTAGCGTGGTATAGAAAGTCAACAGACCCTGTATTTGAGTTTGAAGAATAAACTGCCCAATTGAGAGAGTCGTCACTTAATTTATTACTAAACCTTACGATAAAATCTTGGAATAATTTATCGTCAATTTCATCTAACAAAGATTTAAAAGCCCCCAAAGAATGTTCTTCCAGCTTTCCGTCAAATACCCTATCAATTTTTAAATAATAAGTCCTACTTTTACCTCGTTCATTCATTGAATAGTCAGAGGCGTTTGTAGTACCAATGAAAGCTGGCATTTGTCTTCTGTTATTATCATAAAAATTGGAAGTATTAACGATTAAATTTTCACCCCTATTTTGATTAGAGAAGAAATCAACGTCTAATTCATCAATAAGAAATGGATTAACATTCTCTTCTAGCATGCAAGCACTGATAAATCCTATTGTTTTGCTTACTTTAAATTTATCACTTTGGTCATAAATATCGCTATAAAGATACCAATTTTGCGAACCATATAACCCCATCATTTTCTTGATGATTGTTAATAGTTTAGATTTTCCTGAATTTGCTGTCCCTCCTAAAATCATAAATTGAGGAATTGTACGAGCGCCATCTACTAACTCAGGTTTGTTTTTTATTTCCCAAATAAATGGGCTTACAAAAGCGTACAAAATAGCTTCTATGATTCTAGTACCGTAAGAATGATCATAACCTACAACATAGTTTTCATAGTTTTGTATGAGTTTTTGAATTGTTTTAATGGAATTGGATATTTCTTCATTGCTTGCTAACTCTCCTAAAGGTTTTTTAACAATATTGCTCTCTGTGTTTGATAAAAATAATCCAGTCTGATTATAAACTCTTAACTCTGGAGCAGAAACAAGGAGAGGTCTATCTGGAACACCTAATTCTTCTTTATCAGCTATTTTTACACTGATTTTTTTGTTATTTTTTTCGATTTTAGACTTATCCGAAAGCATTTTTATGTCGTTTTTCTTAGTGTTGAAAAACCTCTTTAGTTAGTTCTATCGCTTGAATAGACTCTTTCTTATCTTTATCAATTTCTTCCTTTATATGACTTATAGAATTAACAGAATCAACCAATCCTTCAAAAAAACTTGCTGTTGTTTATTTGGATTTTTCATTAAAAAGTAGAATTTGCTAAGTCGTTATAGTATTGATTCAAAGATGCAACTTCTATACCCATTTGCTCTTGAGGAGTAAATGTTATTGGAGTAACAATACTTTCATTATCTGAACGCTTCTTTTTACCTTTTTCTTTAGCTTTTGATGTTAAAGCTTTGTTGAAATAATCTACACTTATTTTAGAAATACTAGTAAAAATAACGTTCAAATATCTCATAAGTTGCAGCATTATCATCTATAACAACCAATTCATGTTGATTGGTTGTTGAATTAAAAGCTTGTTCAGATAAATTAGCTGACCCTATTACAGAACGAGTTTCTGTTTCATCATCATTTGACAATAAATAAAGTTTTGTGTGAACGGTTGCTGTCAAAGGGACTTTGAATCTATATCTGCCGTTTATAATAGATTCTTGATTGCTTCTATTCATGCTTTGAAAAGAGTTTGTTACATCGTGCTTCATTCCGAGCTTCACCCTGCTTATTGCATTTTGAGAAACTAAGCTAATGTTTTGAAAACCCCTTGTCTGAACTCCAACATCCTGAATCCCAACAATAATCTCCATATCGTTAAAATGTGATAGATACTTGTTGATAAAATTGGCATCAATAGAGTAAGTGATAGCTTTTTATTTTTTTGTAAATTTTTTTATCAAAAAAATTTTCATCTATTGTTAAATTCGCTTCTTTTTCCGTCTTTTATCGCGAACAATGTATTATTTAAAAAGTTTATCTTTTTGTTCAATTTTTAACTCTGAGTTAGCTTCACTTTTTGAAAGTTCTTGATTTTCGAAAAAGATTTAATTGTTCATTCTCCATGTAATACCTCTTATATCGTTTAGCTAAAGGTTAATGCGCTAATTTTTTTAATCACAAAATTTTTATCATTTGTTAAATTTTTAAGAAGTGTTGCTTTTTCGTCATCTGTTTCAGGAGAAAAATGTTCTTCCAAATATTCTTCTGCATCTAAAATTTTTAGTTGTTTTAAAGCATCTTCTTGCGCTTTTTTTCAAAACTATCGTGAATCAAGTCTTCTTTTGAAAGTGATAGCACAATTTGAGTAACTAAATGATTCTTTCCTTGAAGTGGGATAGCAAAGCCAACGAAATGATTTGCTAAATCTTCTGTTAAGTTTTCTAGTAGCACTTCTGTTTCTACACCATCTTCATTTAACAAGATAACAATATCACCAAACAGAAGGTTGTCAATTTGAAGCTGAAAAGCTATTGAATCGTGTATGTTTTTTTAATAGTTGTAAGTGCGTTTTTCCATTGGGAAATTCTCCTTTGTTTATCTTTTTTTATTTATAAAAAAATATTATACCATATTTTTAAGCAATTTGTCAATACAATAAACAAAAAAAGAGCTAAATTAGCTCTTTTTCTTTTTTTATTTTTTTATTCCTCAGAGATAGGGAAAGTTTCCCCAGTATCTACATTTTTCAATTCACCTTCTTCATCAATCATATATGAATCATCAAGGTAATGAGATTCTTCTGGCAAACCCATTTTATCCACGAAGTTTTTTTATCAGCAAGTTTTTTACGAGCTTCTTCTACTGAAGTAGCTTCGATTTCAACTTCGCCCCAAACTTGGTAAATAACAGGGACTAAAAATTTCTGCGCTTTGAATACGGCTTCGAGTTCTTTTCTGTTTAAGAAAATTTCAAAAAGTTGATTACTTTTTTTCGAAGTTAATTCTTGTTTTTTTATACAGAAGATATTATAATCTTCAGTTGAACCAAAAACGTTTCCGTAATTTAGTTCAGAAACTTTAAATTCTTCGAAAGAATCTTCTGAAGCTACTAGAACCATGCCTTTTTCCATCACTTTATTAAGATAGATAGTGACATCAATTCCATCCTCTCCACCAACTCTACCTTTTAAGGTAGGCTGGACATCCTTTTTCTTACAAAGTAAACCAAGATTGAAATCCGCATTGTCACGGATTGAAACATCAAATTTTAAATTCATTATTTTTTCCTCCTGTTTTTATCTTAATCAACCAAATCCCACAAATCACTTGCAGACATTTCGCTTACAAGATGCTTAAAATCTTCTAACAGAATATGATCATCATCCTGTTGAGTATCTTTGAAGATTGCTGGAACAAGGTGAGCAGCCATTAAACCAACTTGTTGGTCTAAAAATGCTGCTGGACGCTTAAAGATTTGACCAGCATCCCAATCTTCACAATCTTCTTCAATGAAATCTTCCCAAAACGCACGAATGTAATTTTGGGCTTGAATATCATTGTAAGATACGGTATGGTCATCCCCTAAAGCATCATAAAAATTTTCACCTGCATTAACACTGATGGTTTTAACATCAAGCGCATCCAGCCATTTCAACAAATGGTGCATAGCAAACTCAGGAAGTGAACGTTGGTCCATAGGACGGAACAACTCATAATTCATCAATTTTGACAAACCTTTAAAAAGAGTGTTGTATTCTTCATCTTCAACCTTATCGTTGTCATAACGTAAAGATTTTTCAATGATTGTGCGAATATCTAATAGCTCTTCTTGAGTTAGCTGATCCGTATGTTTTTGGTTCATACTGTTTAAAATTGAAATGTGGTTTTCGCTGATTTCGAATGTAATTGTAGTTTTCATTATTTTTTCCTCATACCCTATTTTAAGGGCTTTCTTTTTTGTTTTTATTTTTTAATATTTTTAGAACGGAAGGTCCTCATCGTCCAAATCACGGACGAGGGAATCATCCTTTGTTGCTTTATCTTCCCAATACGCATCGTAACAATGTCGATTGTCAATGCCGAGAGTTTCGTACCATTCAATCAAAGAAGGCAAATCTGCTTCTTTAGGGCGATTGTTACAGAAACTCTTATATTGGAATGAGCATCGCTTACCTTCGTTTGTATAAGCACTTTTTTCACCAGAAATTTCAATACAAAGTTTTAATTTTTTTGTATCTTTATGTCTAGCAATAACAATTAGGCGGTCTTTTTTAATAACAGTTCTTGTATAAGAACCTACACAATTACGGAACTCTCTTCCAAATTCAGTAAAATCAACAACTTTTTCAGGTAAGAAAAATTCATAATCGCCAAAAACGCCTTCGTAACGACGGTCATCCTCTGAATAATCAATAGGCATGTTGTCTTTGAAAGAGTTGATAGCTTTAGAAATTCCAGAAAGATTTTCATGGATTTCATGGAAGTTTTTCCCCAAGAAAGATTTTTCAATTAGTCTTTGAAACTCTGCTTTAGAAGCTTCGTCAAATTCTTCAATAGAATCTTTTAGACGATAATAGAGAGACATTGTTTCGCTAAACATGCTGAATTTTTCCAGCATCTTTGTTCCTCTATAATTTTGAATCTTGAAAGAACCCATTACGAAGTTATCAAAGTTAATTGGAGCTTGTAGGTTAGACAAGTTTCCTTGTTCAATATTATACAAGACTTCAAAACTTTTAATTAAACTTCCTAATTGTTTGATTAAAGAATTTACTTTTTTATCTCCTGAAAAGCTTAGAACTTCAAGAAAGAAAGAGATAAGTTCAAAATAGTTATTTTGGAATCCTAATTGGTTGTCACTGTTAAATCCTAGTAAAGCTACTTTATTCAATGTGTCGAAGAAAGTGAATCTATAATTCGCATCTTTCAGTCCCAAACGATACAATTGATGATTGTAACGAATGTTCATAGGATTTTTATAAAATTCTTTCTTCAAAGCCTTACCAGATTTTGTTTGTGAAGAAATGTTATTCACATAAGCTTCAAACATCCCTTCTCTTTCTTTTTTTAATAACTTCGCAATGTAAGTTGAATGTTTAGAAAGAAATTCATTACGTCCAGTTGAAGTTGTTATCGGAAAAGTAAAATTCTTTGCAAGGAGTGAGTAAAACTCTCCTCTTTTAGAATCAACTTGTTTTTAGTCGATTCCAAACAGATAAATCAAAAAAATGATTCGACATTTTCGAGTTCATCTACGTTTAAAAAAAGAAAGGAGTTTCCTTTATAACATCCTTGACCAAAAAAGATATTTCTGGAAAAACTTTTTTGAGAACATCAAATCCTTCGGCTTGAGACTTCAAAATATTTGGATAGTTCCCTTTATTTCTTTTAAAGTTTGCAACACCATAGGATTCGTAAACTTCGAAAGGTTTCCCAGCTCCATCTACACAACCAAGGTGATATGATAGCCCTGTACGCAAATTAAACGCCATTTTGTAAATATGAGTTTGTTTTGCAACAACATATTTTTCACTCTTTTCGCTATATTTGACGAAAGAGGTTGTAATGTATGGGCGGATGTGTAAAATTTCTCCATTGCTTAGGAAAATTTCTACTTGATTTACCCATTGGGTTTTTCGATTTTGATAATATGCGCCTCTTCCTTCTTTGTCAGCAACGAATTTGTAATCATCTGCACGATATTCTATTTCACAAGAATTGCATTTGATTGTGCTATCTTCTTCTCCGTTTATAGCGTCTGTAAAAACGCCTAGAATATTAGAACAATGAGGGCAAATAGCTTGTACTTTGTTATCCCCTTCTTTGTTAAATTCTACTCCTGGAAGAAAACTCATAAAGTAAGGGCTTTTTTCAAGTGACTTTTTATGAGTGTCAATCACACAAGAATGTGTTCTCAACACTTTTTCTTTTTCCGTTTTTACTTTTACTGCCATTTTGCTTACTCCTCTCTTTCTTTTTTGATAATCTCTAAGAGATTAGATGTTGAACCAATAAAAAACTCGACATAAGATGCCAATTCTAAATCAAAGCCAAGATAAAGATAAAAATCATCTACATTCTCGTAATTTAGCTCATCATATTTATCAAAATAAAGAGCGGCAAGCAAAGCTTTATAAAAAGCTTCCATTTTTTCTACATTGTTTTCCATTTTTCCTCCTTGCCTCTTTTTGAGGCTTTTTAATAAGATGAGTTGATCATTTCGAGACCGTTTGTGTCAACAAGACTTGCTTTATCAAGAGAGAATGTAAGACCAGTTAAATCAACTGTGCCTTCACGCTCATCCCAATTATTAAAGTCGTCATCCGAAAACTCATATTCAATCTTTAGTCCAGATTGAATAGCAGCTTGTACTTTAGCCACTTCTTCCTCAAGGTAGGTTTGATTACAAAAAGTAATAATTTTTTTCAACCCTGAGAGTAACCATTTCAACTGGTACTCAATATTGGTGGTATAGTTATTGCGACCACACCCAGCCAAAACAAAAGTTTTGGATTTTTTTAAATATTGAGCAATTTCCGATTCATCTATTAAAAATCGTCCATCTTCTGTAAAAAGATTGGTATAATAACCAACCCCTTTATCTTTTGCTTTTGGATGAGAAGCTAAAAAGCTATTATTCATTCTAACAAATGTAGCAATTCCTGCTACATCTCCGCGGAAGGTAACTTTCCCATCCACTATCGTTTCGTTTGCCATTTATTTTTCCTCCTGCCTTAAAAGGCTATTTTATTTAAACAAAATAAAAAAGTAGATAGCCTTTTAAGATTAGACACTCTACTTCTTCAATTATGTTCATATTACTAGTATGCCACAAAAAATAAAATAAAAAAACAGACCTTATAAAAAGCCTGTTTTCGTTCTTGTTTTTAATTAACTTTGTAGCCCTCTTCAAGAACTACAATATGTTTATTTTGGATACGTTGTCCGTCATACGCATCGTAAATTTCTGATAATGTTTCTTCTGCATATAAACCACCCTCTTTTTCTTCAAAAGTTAAGAAAATACGCATATTTTCATCAGAAATATATTTCGCGTCTTCAGCAAGGTCTTTCGCTAACATTACATCAAATTCATCTTTTGATGTTGAGACAGCGATTGGGGATGTTGCGTCCATAGAAGACTGGTTTCTCCAATTGTTACAATCAAAAAGTAAGTAAATCATTTATTTTTTCCTCCTTTGTCTCTTTCGAGGTTTTTAAATAGTCCGACTTGGATACCAAAAGTCAAACCTCTCTTTCTGCCAAGACTTCATCTAAACGTAAAGCGTGGTCATGTGCTTTTTTGAGATTTGGATATGTCGAAAACATTTCGCCTGTTTTTGTTCCATCAACTTTGCAATACGGAAGATAAACATTAAGATTCTCCACATCTTTAAAACTCATTGACAAGAGCTTGCTCAATTCCGCAAGCAGCTTTGAATAATCATAAGAAAAATCAAAGAAAATTTCATTCCCATTAGAATCAACCACAAATGGTCTGAACCAGTCGTGATACTTGTTTCTTAACTGGAACTTACTAGTTTTACGAATTGTTGTAATGGTAGTTCCCCAATCTTGAACAAACACATGTTTTACTTCAAAATTAAGGTCTAACTCATTAGCAAGAAATGGCAAGTCATCCAATTGCTCTTGAGAGAAATTACCTAAGATATAAGATAATCCCTCTTTTAAGGCTTCAAAAGCCGTCATGTCTTTGCTATTAACTAGCGACTCTTCTTCGTAATGTTGAGGGCTAAAATCAGTATCCTCATCATTATTCGGAATAATTTCTTTTTCAACAGACCATAAGCCTTTTTTAGTAGAAGCAAAGCCCTCCCTATATAATGGAGCAATCGGCTCTTTATCAACCAAAAACTGTTCAAACTTCTTATCTCCTGAAGGCAAAGTGATACCCAATACTTCTTCCAATGCTCGTATTGTAAATTCGCTCTCGAATCTTCCGTTATGGACATTATATGCTGATTTCAGGAATACATCTCCTTCTACTTCAGGGAATGTCACTTCTGGTTCTTCTGGGTCAAAGTACATTGGATAGCCTTTTTTTGTCATTTTGCTAATTACATCCTTAAAATTAGCTTTATCAATGTGGTTATAAATTGTAATCATTTTTCCTCCTTAAATAAGAGGTGGAAGACCACCTCTTTATGTTTTAACATTTCAAGTCTAATGAGATATAAAAGGTGATAAAACCGAGTTCATCTTTAAAATGTTCGTCAATGTATGTATTTACGCTTTCTTTAATCTCTTTATAAGCAACTTCAAAGAAAAGCTTCTTTGAACTAAGTCGAAGAACTTCAATTTTTTCACTATTTTTTAAAATTTCAATAGTTCCTTTCCATTCAACACCTTCTGGGGTGTGTTCTTCGAAATAACCCTTGTATAAATCATCAAATTCAAACGAAGAGAAGTGCTTAATTTTATTGGTAGAATGTAATTTTTTCGATTCATCCACATAGAAGAAAGCATCATAACGTTTGTAATCCCTTGTTGAATCCAACACTTGATTTGGAGTTAAACCTTTTAGAGCTTGATTTAAAAATTTCTCCTCATTAGGAAGATAATCAGGATAAAAGATTTTACTATCATAGTATTTCAGTATATCTTGCACAGAATCAAATTTCACAAAGATATGCTAAACCAACTAATCTATCATGTTCTTCGTAATTCTCCAATGATAGAGAAATTTTAGAAGAACCTTTAAAATCTTCTACCAAAGAAACTGAAGAAACATTATAAGCTTCTTTTATTAGAAAGATAAACATCTTTTTAGACTTTTTAATGCTATTAAACTCTTTTTCAATAGTCATGCTATCTTCTGACGTTTTTTTAAAAATCAATCTGACAAACATATTTTTCCTCCTTTTTTTGTCTCAGCCTTGAAATGTTAATTCAATAGTAAAATCAATATTTTCACCAAGTTCTTCGTCCTCAATATATTCAAGGGCTTGTTCTTTGACTTCTTCATAAGCATCATCGTAAAAAGAGAGCTTGGACTTCAAACTCATTGAAGTCTAAAAATTCACCATTACGAACAAAGCGAACTGCTGCTGTCCAATCAGCTTCGTCGATTTCGTTCTCATCAAAATAACGAGTATATAACTCGCTAAAATCAGAATCGAATGGTAATTCTCTTACTGATTCTAGGTTTGCATATCCATCAAGACGAACAAATTCATCCATCCATCTGTAATCACCCATTACAGTCATTCGAACGATTTCTGTTGCGCTTTTACCACTTAAAAGAAGTTCCAAAAAATATTCTTCATTAGGATAGTATTCCGAACAAACAAGGTCATCCTTGTTATCGACAGCTTCGTAAAAATCATCCAAACTATCGAATTTTTGACAAATGTAGGCAAGACCGATTAACAAGTCTTCTTCTTTGTCATAGTCAATCGAAGAAAGAGTTTTACCACTCTTTTTATCATCCCAAACTACTTTAAATAGTTCTTTTGTGAGCGTTCCATCTCCAAAAGTATCCATAAGCACAACATCAAGAATTGTGTGTGCCATATTCATAGAGAAATAATTCTCCTTTAAGCTTTTTAAGTTATCAAAACTTTTCTCGATAACTGTTCCATTTACGTCGATGTTTAACTTTATAAACATATTTTTCCTCCTGCCATAAAGGCTATTATTTTATTTAAACAAAACAAAAAAATAGAGAGCCTTCATGTTTTGCATCTCTATTTTTTCAATTATGTTCATAATATTAGTATGCCATAAATCTTCAAATAAAAAAACATACCTTAAAAACATTTATAACTTAGACAAAATTTCTTTTCCATAAACTTCTTCAAGCTGTTCCATAGTTTGAAGTACAATAGTACGTCTCGGTTCTCTACCACCTGTTAGTAGCTCTTGCATTTTTTCTGTTTCTTTTGGCATTTACAACACACCTTCTTTCTTTAATTTTTCAGCAATTTCAAGTCTAAGTTCACTCAGTACACGAAAACTATCCTCGATATTCCTTGTCCATATCATAGCATGAATTTCAATAGAGGTCAATTGATAGTTGGTAAGAATAATAGATGAATCTCTATTTTTTAAAATATCAGGATGAGCTTCAATAATACCTTCTACTATTTCTTTTGCTCGCTGAATGTTGCTGCTGAGTGGTACAGGAATAACTAGTGGATAACAAGTTTCTTCGTTGTGAAGATTGTTATTGATAACAACAGCATCGTTTAACAAGTAGTTAGGAACAATAGCTCTCTCACTAGTTGCTAATTTAATTTTAGCATGTCTAAGCGTTAATTCTTCAATCTCCCCTGATATATCCTCTTTAGGAATCCGAATACGGTCTCCGACCTTGAATGTATCAGCAGATAAGAGAAGTGTCCCAGCAATAATGTTTTTGATGGAATTTTGGAGCGTAAAACCAACGACTGCAACTAAGATAGCTGAATTAGTTAGTAAAGACTTCAAAACATCCTTGAAACTATCGTACTGAGAGAGAAGTGTGATAACCCCAATAACCACAATCACTACTTTCAGAGCGTTTGCTAAAAAGGTGTTTGTTAGATTGTTATGTTTGCGAAGTAATCTATCCATCCCCTTGCCAGCAACAATATACAACAAAGAGAAGAAAGCAATGATGAATAAATTGTTTAAAGTTAAATATTTTTCCATATTTTCCATAGACTCTCCTTTCTAAATTAGTTTCCATTTACAATATCTGCCATAGTTCGCTTATTCTTTCCATCTGGGTCAGAAAAGTTTTCTGAGGTATATGGAGAGATTGTATTTCCACTTGTAACTAGATTTGTTTTAACTTCTTCTTTTGAAATTTGAGAAATACCTAACTCTTTTTTAATGCGATTTTGAGCCTCTAACACATCTTCTACCGATGCTACTTGATAGCTAACGCCATCAACCATGACACCATTCCCACCCAACTGGTAAGAACTAACATTAGCCATAGAGTCTTTATAAGACAATAAACTAATTAGGGTGCTAGTTTCTCCAAGCTCCATATTTGTCTTCATATTATGACTGATAGCAGATAAAATTGGTTTATAACGGTCAATAGATTCTAAACTTAACAATTTAGCAAGAAGTTTTTGAATCACTTCTCTTTGCCTTTTTTGTCTGCCGTAATCACCATCTGGGTCATCATACCTCATACGAGAATAAACCAAGCTTGTTCTCCATTGATAAGATGTGTTCCTGGTGGAATTTCAGCAGTGGTGATTGGTTCGTTTTTGGCGATAGAAATAGGAAAATCAAAATGATTGGTTACTTCTATTCCACCAACAGCATCCACCAAACTTGCCAATCCTCTCATATTGATTAAAGCATAGTAATCAATATCCACATCTAGCATTTTTTGAATAGTTGAAATAGATAGTTCAACACCACCAGCAGGGTAAGCAGCATTTAGTTTTACCTTCCCTTGCCCTTCAATGTTTGTCATCAAGTCTCTTTCTAAACTTGTCATGCTCATTCTTTTTGTTTCTGGATTGATAGTTACCAATAAAACAGTATCCGAGTTTCCCTGCCAATCATCAGGGCGCTCATCAGAACCAGTGTCCACCCCCATTAACAAGATAGTCATAGGTTTCTTCTTTTCAATCGCTGTCTCATCACCTGCTATGGCTTCTGACACTTCAAAAGTTTTATCCAGTTCTTGAGTGACGGTTTGGAGACTTTGAGTAAAAAAGAATCCAAAACCAATACCAAAAACAAGTAAAAAAACTGTTACACAAAATATACTCAAACGTACATTCATTTTATGACCCTTTCTAATAAAATTATTTTTAGAAATTCTTCTTGTTTCACCCTGTCTGATTTCGATTTTATCCTTTGAATGATAAAATCTATTCTCATTTGCTATAACAGTCCACAAGCGTAACTTTCCGTGTAACCCACGGTAGTAACCAATTTAAACTGCGGTTAAGACAGTATAAGTTTGGCATCGTCCTAAATTGATAGCCGCATTTCTATCTCTATCATGCTCACTACCGCAATTCGAACAAGTCCAAAAGCGTTCTTTTAACTTTAAGTCTTGATACTTAAAACCACAAGTTGAACAGAGTTTACTAGAGGGGTAAAACTTATCTGCTAACCTAAGCTCTATCCCTAATCTATTACAGAGGGTTTCTAAATAAAGACGAGATTGATACCACTGAGCTTTTGAAATAGCTTTACTCAAATGTCGATTCTTCATAAGATTACGAACCGCTAAGTTTTCAATCGTGATAGAACTTGGTTTTCGTTCTAACACTAAAGAATGTAAAGCTTTTCGATTATAATCTGTTCGAATCCGAGTCAAGCGTTCATGAAGTCGAGCTACTTCCAATTTCTGCTTTTGAAAGTTTTTACATTCAGATAAAGGTTTCAACTGCTTGTAAGATTTAAGCTGACCCTTCTTCACTCCACTTTGTAATAAACCTTCTCAACCATATTAGCTTCAACTTTGCGAGATAACTTCCTCTGTTCTCTCCGCAAACGCTTTTCCAGTTTCTTAACGCGTAAAGAACGATTGATGGAAGGAATGGTTTTATCTTCTGTGATGAATTGGTCTTTTAACCCAAAATCAATTCCCATAGAATCATTGGATAAGGCTATTCGTTCATCTTTCTCCTCTTTACATAAGCAGGAAATGTAATATCTCCCATTCTTCATGGAAATTGTTACAGAAGTGATATTCTCAGGAATGTATCCAAACTCCTTCAAACGAATCCACTTCAAGACAGGAACAAAAATCCGATGGCGCTCCACTTTCAAAGTACCTATCAAATAAAAGCTATCGTTCCTACCTTTCTTTTTAAAGGTAGGCTTACCACTACGCTTAGAGAAGTAATTTCTAAAGGCACGGTCTGCATAGATTAAAGCTTGTTTGATTGCCTTGCTTGGGATTTCCTTTAACCAAGAAGGAGTGTTAGGGTCATTGTTTACCCTTTTAGAGTAGCTGAAGGCAGAAATAAAATCTTTCCCTGGTGCAAGATTCTCTAGATTCTCATAGACATATTGATTATAAATGTAACGAGTACACCCAAAAGTCTTATGAATCAATTCAATCTGAGCTTGCGTTGGATGTATTTCTGTCTTGTAAGCTTTCATCTTCTCACCCTCCTTTCTATAAGATTACCTTTGTCAATAATTTTAATTACAGAAGGTTATTCCTTATTATAACATAACGCTATGTATATAAAAAAACAAAAAGAGATAAGAAATTCGAAATTCTCATCTCTATCTGAATTTTACACATCTTCTGTATCTGTCGAACCACAGAAACGACATTTTTCTGGATTTTCATCTTCATTATAAGAATAATAAGACAAACAATCATTGCAATAACGGTCAATTTCCATTTGAATTTTTCCTCCTTATTTTTCTTTATTATACCACGTTTTTTTGTGTTCTGTTCAATAGTTTTTTTATAAAAAAACTAATGTTTTTGTTGATTTATTTTTGTTTTTTTGAGGTATAATTTTTTTATAAAAATAAGAAAAAGGCTTACAAAGATATGGGAATAAAAAAATAGTCAACTTTACACTTTATCTGCACATTTTAAGCAACGTGCTAAAGAACGCTTTGATATTGAATCAGATAAATGTCTTAAATGGTTTAGGCAAATGTCTGGGAAAGCTAATGAACATAAAGAACAAAAATGTTCAAATGCAAATAGAATAGCCTATGTCACAAAAGATGGTATATTATTTATTTTAGATGTGAAGACTTATAAGGCTGTTACTTGCTTTAAAGTTGAAAAGAAAAAGAAAAATAAAAAACGTGACCTTAAAGATATTCTTAACAGCTCTGAAGTAAATCAAACCGACGTGACCCAACCTACAATTGAAACTGAGTTTACTCCAATTACAGATGAAACTGAGTTTATTCCAATTATCGAATCTCTTCCTTCTGCTTCAACTGGTTCGGTAGAAACGTTCATTGAGGATGTTGCCAATTTTTCATCTACTTCAACAGATAATGCTGATGATGGTTTTTATTGTTTATCAGACACTCAAGATGCAGACATTCCTGTTATCAAAGAAAATAAATTTATTGATATTAACAATAACAACTACGCAACGTTCGAAGAAGAAGTTCTTCGATTAGAACGTAGAGCTAACCTAAAAAAATGCGAAAGAATTTTTTTCCATGTTATTGAAGAAGATATTGAACGCTTTTACAAAAAAATTACCAGCTCATCAAAAACGGAGTCCTTTCTGACAAAAAAACTATGGACACTTGCAGGAATTGAACCGTGATATTGATGTGATTGCAGACGCTTTTAGAACATTGAAAAAATTGGAACAAGATTATAAAATTCTGGATAAAAATAAACGAATCTTTGAACAAGAAATGTTGTTTGAGTCATCTAAATTCGATGAGTCGGACAATTTTTATACAAAAGAGTAAATTCAATAGCATCTGTACCAGTCAAAAATGTTACGACATCATAAATTTTTAACCAAACAAAAAACCTCAGCAAGACTGAGGTTTTCTTTATTTTCTTTTTTTATACAGTTACTTTTTTTCAAAATAACATTTTTCATTTCGAAAAAGAATTTCTGTTTCGTATGGATACAAGATAATTCCATGATAATCAAATTTATCCTGTTTACTTACGTCCAAAAATTCTTTTTGTAAATCTTCAATGTCTGTTGATGTAGTTAAGACATTAAAGCCTTTTTGAAGAGCAAGATGGATATATTTCACTTGTTCTTCTGTCTCAGATTCACCAAAGAAGATAGTCGAACCATAAGGAAGGCGATTCATTATTAAAGTAAACAATGTTTCATAAGTCATTCCTTGAGTTGGATTTACTTGCATTTGGTGAATTTTAGGGATTCGTTCATCCACAGATTCTTCAATCGAAACAATTGAAGAACCGAAGTTTAAATAATCTTTCAAAACTTCATAAGCGAAGTCTTTAGCAAGATATTTTTCGTCTGCAATAATAACATGCAAACCTTTTTCATGAACATCATTCAACAAGTCATCATACCAATCACCTTGAAAACCGTGATAAGGTAGCTTGTTAAAATTGTGGTTCATGATTCGCATGGCAATCGAAACGACACCTGCTAAAGTCCAAATACTTGAGACTCGAACATTGGCATAAAATCCTTGTTCTGAGATAGTAAAATCTCCACTTCGTGGGCGACGAATATCGCCTTGTGGAAGATTACTCATCTCTTCGATTTGAGAGATAAATGTCATCCCATCTTCCTGAGACAAAGTTTCAATAGTTGTACTACCTTCACCTTTGTTAAAAGAAGAAAGATGAATCTCATATCCACCAGACAAACTAGGGACAAAGCTGATGTCACTGTTGCCAGTTTTAACAGCCTTTTTTACCAATTCTTTAATTTCAATATTCATTGTTTTTCCTCATATATCTAATATTCTCGCTTATATACATAGCTTCCGTCTTTAATCTTTTCATTCAAATAATACGAAAAGATAGATAAAGTCCATTCATTAAATTGAATGTCTTCAAAAGACTCTGCTTTTTCAATAGCATTTACAAGTTCTCGTTCCATGTAAGCTGCACAAAAATCTTCTTGTTTAACAGTGTAAGTTTCGATAGCTTGTTTTAAGTCTTTAACAAATTCAGCATTATAGACCTCGCCAAATTTTTCTTCAATTGTTTGAAGAATATACAATGTTGAGTTGAATAGTCCTTTATCGTCAAATTCTATTGTATAGTAGGAATTTCCTTTATCATGCTTTTTTTCTAAAACGATAATAGCTGTGAATTGTTGAATTACTTTTGCATCCATTTTTTTGTTTTTCCTCATTTTCTTTTAATTTTATTTCAATAGTGACTTCGCTTTTTCAATATCCCCTTCTGTATGGATACGCCCACTTGTATTCAATACAATGTAGTATTTTATCAATTCTTCCATTGAATCAAATGTACTTAGAGCAACACTTACAGAATAAGATAAGAAATTACGATAGTCAACGTATGGTAATTCATACCAGTGGTACTCTTTACCATCAACAATTACAGGAAACTCGCCCTGCATAAACTCTTTGATAGCGCTAAAACGTTGCTTACCATCATAAAGCACATCATCAATTTCTCCATTCACATCACTTTCATTAAAATAGAAAGTTCCAATCGGACGATTGTTTAGGATAGAAAGAATCAAAGCTTGCTTTTGTTCCAAAGACCATACAAAGTCACGTTGAAATGCTACATCTAGGGTTGGATTATCCCCATCCCCTTCACGGATGTACCATGAATAACGTTCCATTTTAGCAACTTCTCGGAATAAAAGGCTATCCAAACGTTGTTGCATAAAAGAAATATGAACATCTTTTTTGAATAGTGACTCTTCTCGCAAATCTTTTCTTGTGGATTGAGTAGTATGAGTTTCAAAAAACTCCTTACGCATCGAAGTAAGGCGATTTAGCCTGTCCAACTTCTTCTTGTCAAAATCAGACAAGCCAAGCAAATCCCATTCCATAATGCTATCGCCTAAATTAAGAGTAGCAACAATCTCTTGTGCTTTCTCTTTTGATAGGCGTTTTCGGATAGCTTCTGGAGTAGTCACTTTCAAGTGAAAGAAAGGTTTTTCGAACCAGCAGATGATGAATAAGAGCTAAACAACTCTTTAATCTTGCTTGTAGAATAAGTATCTAACTCTAATTCTACAACTTCCACCTCTCGAACTAATTCAAAAGGGTTGTGAGCAATTAAATGTTTCATTGTTTATCTCCTTATTTTACTTCTTCTAGTTCTGACTGCTTGAAATACTGTGAGTATTCCTTAATAGGATTCCACTCAGCAACTTCTTCCAAGTAATTGATAGCATCTTCAATGCTTGTAAATTCCTCAACATTATCTTCAGTTGAGTTGACAAGTAACTCATTTGCGACACTAATCAATTCTTTTTCCGTAAAGACAGGAGTTGCATCAGAATCTTTTTGAGCTGAGTGATAAAGAGTAATCCCATAGGTTTTATCCTTATTACTAAAAGCCCCTAAAGTATTCAAATCAACTTCTTTTTTGAGCGTGTGGATATGCGCCCAATTACGATGAGCTTCAAGGTATTCCATAGCATCCAAAACACCTTCAATAACTTCTGAATCTTCTCCTTTTTCTTGGTAGTCTTCATCAAGAAGTTGTTGGGCTTTTGCAAGCAATTCCTGTTTAGTATAAACGTCCGCAGGAATTGTATCATCATCCAAAATATCATCTGGAAGTACATAGTAAAGAACAACTTCTGCTTTCACATCAGGGAAGTCAATGGGTTTAATCCCACATTCAGACAACAAAGCATTGATTTCATCAAAACCGCCCTCTTCATCAATCAAGTGAAGGTAATTGGTTTCGAGTAGAAAATCAATCAATCGTTCTCCTGCGTAGGATACGCCACCTTTAGTTGAACCGTTGTCTTTTAACTCTGTTAATAATAATTGTGATAATTTCATTTTGTTTCCTCCTTAAAGAAGAGGTGGTTTCCCACCTCTTTCTGTTTTTTCTTATTTAAGCTCTTCTAGAGCTTCAATTCCCTTTTCTGTCAAGCGACAGATTGGGAAATCTACAAAACCGCTTGGGACAAATTCCCCAGTTCGGACATAGATTCCTTCATCTTCAAGCACCTTAAATAATTCTTGAGAACCATTATTGACGCTCAAAGTAAAAAGAGTATCTGTTTTTGCCCAGCCAGAGATGTTGACAGTTATATTGCAGAACACTTCATGTGTCAAAGCGTTAATAGCAAGAATCGCCAAAGAGTTGTTATTCACATATTGCGATTTTGCTAAGTAAACTTCAAAATTTTGTCCATAAGCATTAAATGTAAATGTCTTCATTTTATTTTTCCTCCTATTGTTTTCTACTGTTTCGTCACAATACTAAAGGCGTAACCTTCTCCTTCAGGATATTCTAAAGAGTAAGTTTCTTCTCCTACTAATTCATTGAGACCTTTCACAAAGTCTTCCAACACAGGAGCAGTTTCCTCATCTTTAAGCCCATTTGAATGAACATATTGCTGAACTTCTTTATCCAAACGCTTATAATCTTCAATTGTTCCAAAAGGATAAGGTTTTTTCTTTGTCCCTAATTTAGAAGCTCCTGAAGCGTTATGGGAGTTAGCAATAATAAGAAGCTTAATCTTGCTGCCGTCTTCTCTAGTAAAATGTTTTTCCTCAGCATCTTCTTTATTCAAGAAATACTTCTTCGGAAAATCACTAGGTGTGGCGCAACAAGAACAAGTATTGAAGTATCCAGGAGCAAACAAATCAATATTGTGTTTTTTCTGAACTTTCTTCATTACTTCAATTGCTTGTTCCCAAGTCACTTCCGAAGCTAAATTAGGAATGTCAAGAATCCCTCTTTCAGCTTGGTTAGAATCCGTTGCATCATAATATCTTACAACTGTTTCTGCTTCGTTTCGATGATAAAAGTTTAAAAGTTTCACACCTTCATTTGAACCATCAAAAAAGACTTCTTTTTCAGTTGAAACAACAGCTTGAGGACCTTCCTCTAACAAAACTTCCATATAATTTGGAACGATTGCTAAAATGAAGCCGTGCATCTCGAAAATTTCAAGAGCATCTTGAAACCCAATAATCTTATTTTTATAAGGTTTATAAGTATCTTCCCTCCTGCTAACGAAATTGCTACAATCCTATCAGCAGTAGCAATTGCTAACTGTTTAATATCATGAGAAACAAATCCCATTCTTAATTTGTTTTCGAACTTATCGAAAACTCCGAAAGTAAAAGTGTGAGCGTCAGTTGTTGTAGTTTTAGTTGTCATTTTTGTTTCCTCATGCCCTCTTTTGAGGACTTTCTTTCTTTATTTTTTTGTTTTTTTAATTGTTTTTTTAAATATTTTATTTATCAGTCAAAGTCGAAATAATCAACCTTGTGACGTGCGATGAAGTAATTTCCATCTTTCACAAGTTCCAAGCGTCTACGTTCCATACAAATAGAACCTAACGGAGTCAAAACTCCGTCTGCAAAGAGAAGTGAAGATAGATACTCTTCATCAAGACCGTCCATGTTAAACAGCAATCTCCCATCTACTGAAAGTTTTGCTTCTTCCGCCAAGAGAATACCAAATTCAATTGGATTGTCAGACATAAATGCAACTTTGTATTTATACTCTGTTACAAACTTGTCATCCAATACTTCAATTTTTCGGTATGTTTCTTTTTGCAGTTTTTCTTTTGTCACCCTTTCATCACCTTTTGATTGCTTCAAGGCATAATCAACAGCTAAATCAAACTGATTTGCATTGAAAGGTCCATCAGAATCAACCATGATGAGAGGAAGGTGATACGAACCAAAGCCGTTGTAAAAAGCTACTCGATAACGAGGCTCTTTAGCAACTTCCCAAAGAGTATCGTTGAACATAATCGTTCTAACTCTAGGGTGCATATATTGTTTCAAGAGATAAGAAAGCATTTTGTTTTTATTATCTTTCACAATGATACTCCCTTTTTCCATTTCTTCATAATCTGATAAATACAAATCATGGCAGTATGGCGTAGGAGTCGCATAGCGAATACAATCTTCTTTCGTCCATTCTGTCTGGCAATCCTCGTTATAAGGATTTAGGATAGGTTTATACAAACATCCTTTGTAAGAACGGTATTCCATTACTCCACCTTCATAACGACTGTCATAAACAGGAACAACGAAAGCTTTTTTAAATTCGCTTTCATCAACTTCCAACAATGGGTAGCAGAAGAAAGAGCGTTTTTTCCCTACTCTAACTTTACGAGAGCGTGCAGTTGGCAAAAATTCAACTGCATATTCAAACCAAACTTTTACTAAATGATTCATTTTATTTTTCCTCCTTAACCTCTTTTTGAGGCTTTTTCTTTAAAATAATGACAACTGTTCTCCAGTGTTTGTAGGGGCGATTTGTTCCCACACTTTTGCTTTAGGAGCAGTTGTTTCTTTTTGATTTTTTAATGTGGCAACCGATGATTGATTGCCGTTTGTTGTATTTGGAAAGATAGCATTAAAGAAACTAAAAACCAATTCTTTGATATAGCTAAACGCAATATATTCAGGTTGGCTATTATAAGTTTCTGTCGAAGAGATAATAGTCGCATCAGAAACAATCGTTCCTGACACCCATAGCTCAAATGCGCGTGCAAAAATTTCAGTTGGGATTAAATAATAACTCATCCGTTTTGCTGTAAGCTTTTGAGCGTACTTACTATCTTCTGCTAACTCCGTCAACTTCTCCTCATAAGCCTTAATAATAGGTAAGAATGTTGGCATTTCTGAATAAACTTCATCACCATGCTTAAAGTCTAAATAATGACCATATTCATGGATAAAAGATTCAGTGTGTCGAACATCTACCGCTAAAATATTAAGAGCAGGAGAATAAATTCCCCAAGCCTTATGCTTGCCTAAACGTCTAAACTTCAGCTCAGGTTGTGCTTTTGCTTGAGGTAATTTATTGAGGATTGCTTGGAAATCATGTTCAACCTTAGAGAACTCTTCATAATTAAAAACTTCTCCATCATACTTTTGAGTATCAATTTCCACTTTTCTAAAGCCCATCTTGTTAAAAAGAGTGCTTTTGTTTAAAGCTTCATCTTGATATTTCTTATCAGTACGAAATGTCGAAATAGTTTTTCCAGTCTCTCTTGCATATTCTCTATTCATCGAATGGTTATATTCAACCTTGATGATGACATCTAATGCCGCTTCATAAATTGAACAGTATTGTGAATACTTCCATGAATTAGAAGAATAATGAAAGATAGAATAAGAATTAGCTGAGATGAATTTTCTTGCTGCTTGTTCTAAAGCTGAAGCAAGTAGCAAGTATCCGATAGAATATAGTTTACAATTTGCATAATCAACTTGATAGCGAGCATAGAAGCCACGTCCATCATTTGCTGTTGAACAGCTAGGCACGATTAAGTAAATTTCATTTTTGGTTTCTCCATCAGCATACAAGAACTTAACATCTGATAAATTTTCTGTTTTTGCTCTGCTTTCTAAAATAATCTTAGAAGAATATTTGGCTTGAATTGCCATATCTTCAAAAGAACAAATATCATACGCAGAAAAATCAATAGCATCACCTTCTAGAACTTTAATACACTCTAAAATATCAACGCTATTAACATCCGCCACTTTAGAAACGTATCGAGCTAACTTAAAGAATTTATTCTTGAAGTCATCACTAGCGTTTATCTTTGGAAAAGATGCTTTTACATCTTTTTTCTCTGATTTAAATAAAGTCGTCATTTTTTGTTTCCTCCTATTGTATAAATCAAAGGTGGTTTCACTTTTGATTTCTTTGATTTCTTTTTTAATTTTTCTAAAGCTTCAAAAGCTTCTTTGGGATTTAAAAATGTTCCACACATATCTCCTGTTCTTTTATAGCCATAATGAAAATCGCAATATGGCAAATAAACAGGGATGTTTGACACATCATCAATCCCTAATTCCTCTTTTATTTCTTTTAGAAAATCTTCATACGAGTCCGTAGGCTCAATGTAGATTTCCTCTTTTAAATCTTTTGTAAAAACCATAGGGCAAATATACCCATAAGTTCCTAACAATGAATATCTTTTTGTTTTCATTTATTTTCCTCCTGCCGAAAGGCAATTTTTTATTTAAACAAATAAAAAAAGTAGAGAGCCTTCCGTTTGACTTCTCTACTTTTTTTCAATTATGCTTATAGTATTAGTATGCCATAAATCTTCAAATAAAAAAATAAAAATAACAAAAAAAGAAGAGGCGAACCTCTCCTTTTTATCTTGAAGAATTAGTTTTCTTCTTTACGACCTTTTGCAACAAAACCTGCTGTCATAGCAGCCATTGCAAGACCTGCAACCATAAGAGCTGAACTTGCTTTTTCACCAGTGTTTGGCAATTCTGCTTTAGCAACTTGTGGTGCTGGAGCTGCTGGAGCTTGTGGTGTCTTAGGTGCTTCTGGAGCTGGAGTCACTACTTTAGCTTCTTCCTTAGTACCTACTTCGATAATCTTATCTTGTGGGTCTTTGGTATCAACTGTTACTTTAGAAGTTACTTTACCAGTTTTAGTGTCAACTTCATAAGTAGTTGTAGTTGTCTTCTTACCTTTTTCACCTTCTTGAACAACTTTTTCTTGTCCTTTAGGTAATTCAGGGTTGTCACGTTTTACAACTTTGAAGTCAAGCTCTTCTTCTTCCACTTTTGGTTTGATACCAATGTGGATGATAGTTGGAGTACCTGGTGTTTTTACAACCTTACCAGTAACATCTTTAACTTCAGGAGTTCCGTTTTGAACAATCTTTGTTTTACCAAATTCAAGTTCAATATCTGGAACGTAGCGAGTTTCGATTTCACCTACAAAGTCTTTACCAGTACCAACTTCAATCAAAGCATCTTCTGCTTTAACGATTGTTACAGTAGGCTCGTTAGGAGTCACTACACCAGTTTTAGGGTCAACTGAGTAAGTAGTCGTAGTTGTCTTCTTACCAATCTTACCTTCTTTAAGAACCGCACGGTAGCCTTCTGGTTTAGAAGGGTTTTCGACGATAACTTCCTTGAATGGAATTTCTTCTACATTAACTTTTGGTTTAGTACCAATCTTAACTACTTTTGGTTTACCTGGGTCTTTTTCCTTACCAGTCACGTCGTATTTAGGTTTGCGACCTTCTTCAACGATAGTGTCAGTACCTACTGGTGATTCTGGGTCTGGAATGTAAGTGATTTTAAGGTCTCCCTCTTTGTCCTTACCCTTACCAATTTCAGTGATTTGGTCAACTGGAGGAGTTGTTTCAACAGTAGGCTCGTTAGGAGTTACTTTACCAGTTTTAGGGTCAACTGTGTAAGTAGTTGTAGTTTTCTTCTTACCGTTTTTACCTTCTTGGATAATACGAGATTGTCCTTCTGGAAGGTTAGGGTTTTCCTTAGTTACCTTGTTGAATGGAATTTCTTCTTCAGTAACTTTTGGGTCTGGTTTTTCGTTTGGCACTACTGGAGCTGGAGCTTTATACACCAATGAAATCACTTGTTCACCAGAACCAGCAATTGTTTTAAGAGGTGCAGTAGCATACTGATACTCATAATCTTTAATAGTCTTAGGAGTAATCGTTACAGAAGTGTACCAAGGTTTGTTATCAAGAACTGTTTCTGTTGGATAACCTGGAATTTCTTTCATGTTTCGTCAACATAACGTACTTTAACAGTACCTTTTGTTGATTCACCGAAAGTCAAGTTGGTGTTCTTGTCGAGGACGGTGTAGCCGTTTCCGTGGAATAGGTTTTTACCATCACGGTCAATTGTTACATCGAAACCGTGTCCAGTGTTATGTTGTAAACGAACACGAGACTCTTTACCAGCCAAGAAAGTCTTCAAGTTATCTTCACCATAACGTTCTAGCCAATCTTCACGAAGTTCGTGGTTTAATTTGTTTGCAGGTTTAACAAAATTGAAACGAGTGAATGAACCATTTTCAATCTTAACATCATTTTGAACTTCAAAACGAACACCGCTATCGCTTACTTCAACAACTTTCAAAGTAACAGGGAGTTCTTTCACTTGTAAATCTCCCTTTTTAGCATAAAGAGTTGAGTCAGTAAAACGATTGCCATCTGACGCTTCATTACTCATTACAGTAACATTTGCACCTTCAACTACATCCCCTACTTTATAAGGAGCTTTCAAATCAAACAATTGTTTTGAAGCATCTTGAGTTTTGAGCGTTAAGATGTCACCTTTTTTAACAAAATAAGTATCACCATTAACTTGATTACGTTGAATTAACTTTTTATCATCAGTGTTTCCGTCAACTGAACGAACTGACAAATCTACGTTATACCCACCACCTTGAAGATAAACTGGTAATTTTACAGCATCTTTTGGAGTTCTTGTCAATCCCAAGTATTGAGTAGAAATATATTTAACATCTGAAGGTTTGGTTTCAACGGATTTTGTTGGGTAATAAATCTTATTTGTAGGAGCTGCAACAGCTTTATTTTTTACTGATGGTAAAGAAAGAGTATTTTTGTAATTCTTTGTGTCTTTATCCCCTTCAAAAATATTAGCTTTTTCGCCTTCTTTAACGTAAAGAGTTGGCAAAGTACCTGTTGTAATAGGATAATTAAAAGTACCAAGAGTAAATTCAACTGCACGATTCTTGTTCATTTTCGCAAATTCTTCATTGAATTTTAACTCAGCTTTATTTGTACCAAGAACATCTTCGCTAGAAGCTTTGTTTAATTTTTCTTTAAATTCTTTTAAAGTCTCTGTGTTTGATAAATCTTTTGCAAGTTCTTGGTTAGCAGGCTTATCTTGATAAGTTCTGATTGTACCAACTTTTGTTTTATCAATATACAAATCATTTGCTTCTGGGAATTCAGGCGAACCAGTCACGTCAAATTTCACAGTTCCGTCTTTTGGAATAGCGTGGTTGTCGTGGAACTCTACGCGGTAGCGTACTTTGTTGGCAGCTTCGTCAACATTTGTAGCTTCAATGCTTTTAACTTGGCTGTTGTAAGTTCCGTCAGCATCCGCTTTATCACTAGGTGTTTGAGTGTTCTCAATCTTAGTGACTTCAACAGGTTTCTCAACAGGCTTCACTTCATTGCCAGTTTGAGTAGCTACGTTAGCAACGTTGGCGGTGTTCCCTACTGTTGCTTCGTCGGCAGAAACAGCGTTTGCGCCAAAAACGAGAGCAGCACCAAGAACGATACCACTTGCTAGACCAACCTTGGTCTTACGGAAAAATCCGTGACCTTGGATTTTAACATCGTGTTTTTCATTTTCTGAAAAAAACTCCTTTTTCTTTTTTTATACCATATAATGTAACAAATTTGTTTCAAAAAAGCAATTATTTTACATCAAATTTTTTAAAAAATACTTAAACACCTAAAATTTCTTTTTTGTAATCGTCTTCAAATTTCAAAACTTCCTCATTAAAAAACGCAATATCTAAAAATTCTGCCACTGAATAAGTGAAAAAAATCCAAAAAAATAGTGTAGTCTTCGATACCATTTTTTTATCAAAAAAATTTGGAAATTGACTCGGATTGGATTATCCAACGTGGGTCTTCTATTTTCTTTTTTTACAAATTCAAGCAAAGTTTCTGTGATAACATCATAAAGTGATTTATCCGTTTTTTTAAATCTTTATCCTTGTGAATGTTTGCGATTACCATTGGAATAAAAAGTTTCTTCTGGACTTTTAATAGTAACTTTGCTATTTTCATTCATCAAAAATTGAGCTTGATGCACTACTTCTACTTTCTTGTCTAACAATTGATTTTCTTCCATTAAAAAATAACCTTTCTATCTTTTCTTCTTTTATTGTAACATAAACATAACACTATAACCAAAAAAACACTGCTAAAAAAGCAAGTGTTCTTTTTTTGGGGATTATGAAAAAGAAAAAGTTGCCTTCCAAACGATATAATAATATCGCTTTTTAAGACAAATCTAGTATATAATGAAAAAACATAAAAGTCAAACAAAAAAGAGCAGGTATCCCCACTCTTTTCCGTTTGATTCTTTTTCTAGGCTCTGAGCTTAATTACTCTAGAACCTTTAATTTTAGACGCTCTTTTAAAAGCTTGTTGAGCGTCTTTAAAATTACCATGAACCCCAGTTACGACTAGATGTCGCACTTTAGGGTCTTGGGAATTAAATTTTTGAGAAATATCCGTTGCATGTGCAATGGGATAACCATTTTGGTCATCTCCATATACAACGGATTCCGCAATATTGAAGGAAACTTCTTCATCCTTTGTCTCAAGAGTAGCTAACTCTTTTAACGAAGATGGAGAAACCCCTTCAATTAAAGTGTCGATTGCAACTCTCACACGATTTTTAAACTTGTGAGTTTTCACACTCGATACTTTTATAGAAATCGACTCTTTGGCATACGTTAAAAAGCCGATTTCTTTTATTGATTTGATTGAACCATCGTTACCAATCGGCAACCACAGTTCAATCAACTTTATAGAAGCTCCCATCTCAGACCAACTTTCTCAATTGGTCTGGACGGAAGCCAGCGAAGGCTACCGCCCCCTGCTTTACAACAGGGAACGATTTGAAACCTTCTTCTTTTAACATCTTTCTAGCTTCATCAGTTGTTCCGTCAATTTCTTGATAAGACTTACCAGCCTTATCAAGAAATTTTTTCACCATCTTACATTGTGGGCAAGATGGTGCGGTATAGACTTTGATTATCATAGGACACCTCCCATAATAATGGAAGGATAGTCAGAATCTAAATGTAAATCTGACTTCCCAATGATAGTTTGAGGTAGCCAAGTTTGGCTATCTCTATCAAAGTGATGAAGGGTCAAAAGATAACCTTTCATCAATGCGACACGGATGACTGCTGTTGTTGCAGCAGTCAATCCAGTTACAAATACATCTATTTGGCTTGGATTGAAGCGGTCTTCAAAAGAAGTAACCGCACCAGCTTCGCTCAATCGCTTGTCAGCGATTTGAGCCAATTCCTTCATATCAAGAGGGAACGTGATGTCCCCTTCTTGAAAAATGCAATTTGCAACAGGAAGGTCATGACGACCTTCTACAAGACCAAGTTTGATGTTTTTAAATTTTTTGCTTTCCATGATTTTTCCTCCTACCCTCTTCTGAGGGTTTATTTATAATTAGAATACCATATACTGAGAAGTCTTTTCTTTCAGTATATGATTTAGAAATGTAGCAATTCTTTTAGCTACTACATATAGCACCTTAAAAGATACTGTGGTAGCTAGGGCAAATTTTGCGTAAGGATAATCCCCATACAAAAATTGCAAAACTGCTAGACTTAGCATCACATAGGATGCTAAATACATCACATCACTGAATAAAACCAGTGACATGATGTAAACTTTCAGCTTCTTCATCTTGGTCATGGCATTGCACCAATTGACCAAGATGGGACATCAGAATCCCTATTGATGTCATTAGCGTTAATGACATCTTGAGCAAGCCACATTCCACTATTTCTATCGAAATGGTGGAATGTAACAAGGTATCCTCTCACAAACGCAACTCGCATTACTGCAAGAGTTGCTGCCGTGAGACCTGTAACATACAGGTCTAAAGACGTGTATGTAACTGCACCTAGCTCACTCAATCGCTTATCAGCGATTTGAGCCAATTCCTTCATATCAAGAGGGAACGTGATGTCCCCTTCTTGAAATAGGTAATCTGTAACAGGAAGGTCATGACGACCTTCCACCAAACCAATTGTTAATTTTTCCATTATTTTTCCTCCTCTGCCTCTCTTGAGGCGTTTAAAATTTAATTTAAGTTTTTAGACTAATTCTGGAACTACTTCCAAAATTTCATCTAAAACAACTACTTCATCTTCTTCTACATCATCAATAGGTTTGACAACATAGTTCTTGCCTTTTAGGTAAGGACGACCTTTTTTATTAAAACCACGCTTGTGAACCAAACGTGTGATATTGCCTTTAACTGATGCGTTAGACACACCAGTATCAAGACCTTCCATCTTCGCAGTCGCCCATTCTGATGGACTAACTTCTATTTCATCAATATAGAAGCTTCTACGTTTAACAGTACCTTGCTGCTTACGAGCAGCCTTATACACGTTAGCAACTCTGAAGTCAAAGTTGCTATTAACGATAATTTTTTGTGATTGCATTTTTCTCATTTTATTTTTCCTCATGCGCCCAAAGACGCACTTCTTTCTTTTTTAATTTTTTTAATAAAAAAAGAATAGACACGTCTTTAAGCTTACGTCTCTATCCTTTCAATTATGTTATACTTATAGTATGTCACAAAAAAATAATTTAAAAAAATAAATTTTTCATAAAAAAATAGCAAATTTTTTTGACAAAAAAATCCAGTTAAAAAAACGAAAAAAATTAAATATTTTTTTATTCTTTTTTTAAAAAGCGAAAAAAATTACACAAAACGAAATTTAAAAAAACTTATAACATCAAGGTTTTTAGAAGATTTATTTTTTTCTCCAATATCATTATTTCATTACATTTTTACACCTTGTCAATCAATAAAAAAATCACCCAATTGTTTTTTGAGTGATTTTTTGTGTTTTTCTTATTAGAATGGAAGGTCATCATCTGAAATATCCAATGGATTTGTTTGTCCAAAAGGATTTGCATCTTGACCTTGGAAATTAGGAGTAGCTTGACCTTGTGCAAAGTTATTTGCTGGGACTTGGTTTTGTTGTTGGAATTGTCCTGATTGTTGGGCATCTCCGTTATTATTGCGAGGTGATAAATTAACAAAATTATGAACTACAACTTCTGTCACATAAACTTTTTGTCCAGTTTGTTGATTATCGTAGTTTCGAGTCTCAATACGACCTACGACAGAAACTAGTCCTCCTTTTTTAATCCAGTTGGAGAAGTTTTCTGCTGTTTGTCCCCAAAGCACGAGATTGATGAAGTCAGCTTTATAAGAACCATCTTCATTTTTTTGAGTACGATTGACAGCTAAAGTAACAGTTGCGACTGCTTTGTTATTTGGAGTGTAACGCAATTCTGCGTCACGAGTGGTGCGTCCAATAAGGACTACGTTATTTAGCATAGTAAAAAACTCCTTTTAAATTTATTTTAGCTTTAGTAAACAAAACTATCCTCATTTCTCAAGGCAGAACTAAAACTAATTTTTTTACTATATTAGAATTATAGCAGAAAACTATTGTTTTGTCAAGATAATAGCTGTTTTTTGACAAAGAAAAAACCTAAGATTTCTCTTAGGTTTTCTCTGTTTTTTCTTTCCCTTTCTAGTTCGTTGACGTTGCCATTCCAGTCAAGTAATCAATATAGATACCAGGCTGGGCGTTATACACATACACATTGTACGACACGCCTGCTCCGTCATCCTCGATTGAGTATGCTTCCATCTGAAGACCTCGCATCACCAACTCATTCCCTTCAAAAATTGGAGTTACACGGTACAATACATGATTACCAGTGTTTTTAATGTAGTCAGCGACCAAGTTCTCAAACGGTAGCATACCATCAACGTTGAAGAACCTTGTGCCAGTGGCTAGATTCTTCTCATTGTCGTTTTCTGCACTCAGTTGCCAACCAATCAAGTGACTACGATTGTAGAGGTATTTCCCATCTACGTTGTCAAACTTGAGTGATTGCCATCCTGAAGGCTTGACATGTCCAATAGGACCTCGTTTTTCACCTTTTGGTGGCATCGTCTCTTTGCCAAGATTAGCAGTGGCGATTCCGACACGACCAAGACCATCAAGCGGAGAGTATTCTTCAAAACTACTTTCCCTTGCTTTAGCCTTGTCCTCTTCGGTAAACGTAGGCACATTATTGTTGATGGCAACAAATGTTGTCACTCCGTCAAAATCTGGGATTTGATTCAAATCAACAGAACTGACAGAGTTATCAGCTTGAGTCTGAGACATTTCCTTCCTTTCACTAGGATTGACGACTGCCTCTTTATTTTTTTCATCAGCAGTTTTTTTAGCTGCTTTTCTTTTAATAACAGGCTCATTCGGAAGCCCTTTTTTAATTTTATCAATATTATTCATTACGAATACTCCAATTAAAATAGCAATAACTGCTATTTTGGCAAATCCATATTTGTTTTTCTTTTTTCTTTTTGCCATATTTTTTTCCTCCTATTTCTTGTTCCAAACTTCTACACTGATAACATCATGAGTTTCCCCTGACATTTCATAAGAATCTTTTACAAAAAAGGCATCAAGCAATTCTTTTGTAAAAAGTCATCTTTTTATCAGAGGGATAAACCTTGTCCCAGCGGTAGAAATTTAATTCTACTGACATTTCTTTATTAGCAATCATTGCTTCTAAATCCACATCAATGTTTTCAACATAAACAGCATCGTTGTCATTTGCCTTTGTTAAATCAAATTCTTCTAAAGGCATCATATTTACATCATAAGATGCAAATAATTCTTTAGAATAATCGGATAACCACAAACGACCTTCGACTTCGTTTACGTCTTTTGCTACTTTTTTGATAATCGCTTGGTCAAAACTTTGGCGACGATGATTGAACATCATCCCATTTTTTTGGTCAAGCACAAAGATTACTTTCATCTTTGTTCCTTTCTATTTTTCCTCTAAGATGAGTTTTGCGACATCTTCAGGAGTCATATCTTTAGTAATATCAATTACCAAATCGCAATGTGACTCCATATTTGCAAAATCTACCTCATCCGTTAGTAATCTACGTTGAACCTCTTTCATCGAGTCTCCACGCTTAGATAAGCGTTCAAGAATCAATTCATCAGTTAAACGTAAATAAACCTTGAAGACATGGTTCAAACAATCATTTTCATCTGCCATTAACAACCCATACGGATTTAAAATGATAACAGACTTGTCGTCACTGTTTAAATAGTCTTCTTTTTTGCTTCCGTAGCTGACTTGTCCAAAAGATGCGTTATAAACAACATCTTCAGCATAGACCCCATTTTCTTTGTTTAAGTCAAATTCTTCTTGACTAAGAAAATTGTAATCCACGCCTTGAACTTCACCAGGGCGCATAGGGCGCGTGGTGTCTGTTAGGACTTTTTTATAGCCTAACTTTGTCAATTCGTCAACTACGGTTGACTTTCCGCTGCCAGATTTTCCAACAATAATAATCATGTTTTTTACCTTTCTTCAAATGGTTTTACTGTATATAATCTATCAATGTAAAGATAGTCACCCTTCTTTTTTAAGCTTTTTGATTTTTCGATATTTTCATCAAGAAAATCTTTAATTTCAGGCATGAAAGTCTTGTCCGCATGGAACAAACCTCTGTACCCTAATTCAAGCTTCAAATCAAAAAGAACATTAGAAGAGAGGTAAAAACCTTTATCTTTCTTATCTACGAAAGCTTTTCTCCCATCGAATAGCAATGTAATATTCATAGGAGAAACAATAAAATTATAGCTGTAAATAAGTTTATTGTCCCTATCTAAATAATAGTTGTGACTTTCATTTTGGGCTTGTAGAACTTCTAAAGCAAGTTCCTTCCCTAGATAGTTATGCAAAACCCTTTCCAAAAAAAGGATAGCATCGTCATCATATTTGAATCTAGGCACAGTAGTTTTGAAATTAGTCATTTTTTCCTCCTTAACTATTATACAAAAAGTCTGACATTATGTAATGTGCAGACCTCTTGTATTTTTACTTTTTACAATCGAGCTTCTTTCAAATAAGTAAGAAACTCATCTAGGCTTTCGAACTCTTCTGAACCTAAGTCCAATTCACAATCATACCCATACAGTAGATTGACAGAATTAAGAATCATCACTTCTACCAAAAATACTTCTGGATTTTCAAAAGCGTTTGACCTTGCTTCGTCTGCATCAATGTCACCCCAATAATCAAAGAGGATTTTCTTTGATTTGTAGGAGTTGCAGGTATAACTGCCGTTGACGTTGTGAGTTTCCAACGCCCTGAAGACAAGACTATTCCAATCTTGCTGTTGGACAAACTCCATTACTTCGTCCTCATCCATGCCCTCTAATTCTTCGACGAGAACATCTCGCAAGAATGAGTACCATGAATCTTGGGCAATAACGTGAGCGAAGCTATCTTCAGAGAAGCGCTTCAAGTAATACCAAAAAGAATTGTCCAAGTCGGACAAATTGTCTGGCTTGTTCTTGTAATCAAAGATTTGAGCCAAAACCGATTGGTTGGTTTCACCATCCATAGCGGTTAGTTTTGCCATTTTTTCAGCAAGTGCATTAGAGATTTCGATACTTAAATTTAATTTTGTCATTGTTTTTTCCTCGTTTTTTCTATTTTTTTGAATATTATTTTTTAAACCATTTTTACTTCTAAAGCCACATAAAAATCAGGATAGTATCCAATTTCTGTATGGATAGTTTCAAAATAGAAACGGTCACTCACATCGAAAGCGAGCTTTTCATTTTGATACTCACACTCTCGATTGCTTCGTTTTTTTACAAACAAATCTATATCATCTGCATTTCCTGCGACATCATCTATATAGACAAATTCACCGATATGCTTAGATGTAAATTCATCTCCATAAAGTTTATCCAAAATTTCTTGGGCAGATTCCTTAGAGTAATCTCCAATTTGAATACGCTCAATAACGTAACCATTTAGAGTGGTTACAATGAAGTTTAACTTCATATTTTTCCTCCTATAAATAGCTTTCAATATTGATAACTTCATCGTTATCAATCAGTTGTCCTACTCGACGATAAAAACCCTCATAAGATTTTTCTTCATTGCTTAATGCAAATTCAACATAATTTTTGAGAATTTTATCAAGCAGATTGCCTTTTTCAATAAGCAGAGCTTGTTTAGCATCTTCTAATTCTTTTCTAAAAGATAACAAGTCTTTACGATATTGCTCAAGAGGAGCATTTTTAAGGCGACAAACTTCCTTAAAAACTTCAAACTCATCAACTGCATAACTTGGAAAGTTACTCATTGCAAGATGTGTCCGAATTTCATCAACATCTATTTCAACACTTGCTGTTTGGTAATCATACAACAAATCAACAAGCTTCGAGTGTAAATGTTGAAAAGTTTTACTTGGAAGCTTTGCTAAATCATCCTCATACTGCATATATGTATGAGCTTGAGTTGCATTTAGTGAGAGCATCTTTAACAACGTCTCTTGCGCCTTTGGATTTAAACTAATTACTTTCATATTTTTTCCTCATTTTTAATTATTCACATTCGCATTTGCGCGATTGTATTCATCTGCTTCTTCAGCTTCACGGAACTGTTTTGCTGCCATGATATATTCAAAGCGTTGCATATTAGCTTCCATGAGATGAATACATTCAAACCACTGATTAGAAGTAAGACGGAAGGTATTTTCTTCAATGTCTTGAGCTTCTGAGCGTTGTGGATTGATAGCTCCAGTTTCACTTGTAATTACTGGTGCTTTATATCGCTTCACACGAATTTCAATCGGAGAACGTTCTCCGACATGCCAGTTAATCCCTACTTCATAAACAGGGCATAGACCTGCCTCGTCAGCATGACGCAATAAAGCGCGTGGTGCTGGTTCATAAAGTGGGATTGTACCAAAGGTCAAGTTGTCACCAACTCCAACGTCACCTAGAGAAATTTTCCCTTTGTTATACAAATCAATTGCTTCAGAAATTGCATCCATTTGCAATTGATTGTTAGGATGTTTCTCCAAGTTTTTTTTCAGCCACTCGTATTGACTATTTAAATCCACAATAGCTTGTGGGTTTTCAGCCAATACTTGAAAGGGAGTTTTCCCTTTCATTTTCCCATTTGCAATCAAGACAGTTTTTGAAAGACTTGTGCTTTCTGTTTCTTCTTGAACAGCTTTGTTCTTACTTGGAACTTGTCCAGTTCGTACAAAGTTGTATAAGATACGAAAAGCATCTTGCAATCCATGAAGTAAACGAGTCACCTCTTTCAAGCCTTTATTAGCCTGTTTTAATGCAGAAAATATTTGGTGAAAAACAGGGATTCTAGCAAATGTATCTACTTGATGAGCAGATTTTGTATTTGCGATAATTCCTGCAACCTCATCCATTCTAATGTTCCCTGCTGGGTAAGTTTTATCAGTCTTGTTCACAATCGACATGACAAAGCGCGATGTTTTTGGCTGATAAATCTTATAGGGAGAAATCCCACTATCCTGTTGGACAGGAATGAAGTGGGCTGTTATTGACAACACCTTATCCTTTGTTAAGGCGCTAAATACCTCTTTTGGGTATTTTACTTTTTCCATTTTTTCCTCTTTCTATTTTTTAAAAAGCTTAAAACAATGTCAATTGGACAGCTTCCGCTTGAACCACCTCCACTGGAGTTGCCATTGTTTGAACAGTTTGAACTAAAGCGATTGGTCCTCGCTTAGACTCATAAAAGTCCAGCCAGACCACAGCTTCTCGCAACAAGAAGTCCGCTTTTCGTCCACCTTGAGCAATTACATAAACGCAATCGCTCACTTTTTCGACTTTGATAACAGCTTTTCCACTGCTAACATTTTTGAAAAGAATAGAAGAATTTTCTTCCATCGTTTTTAGCAAAGACATTTTATCCATGCTGTTTTTCCTCCTTTTTTAATCCCAATGGATAGAACACAAAAATTGTTCTCTGCCATACAAAAACTTAGGTTCGCTAGAGAGAATTTTCACTTCGTACCCTAGTTTTTGCAATGTGTCAATGGCGTATTCATCCATGTTGATTTTATCAACGGATGTTTTACCAATCATGATACTACGTTCAATATTCTTTAGAACATTCTTTTGGAAACGAAGTCTCATCTTGTAAGACCATTCTTTTGCTTCTTTTGCTGTTAGTGGATTCATATTCATCCTTTTTCCTCCTTCGTAGCAATCACTTGCTACTTCTATATATGATATTTTTTTATTTTTTTATTTAAAAAAAGTTATTATTTTGCTGATATGTTTTTTTCCTCCTTTTTTATCTATTTAGCAAAAAAATAGCTAGATAGACATTTAAGACCTCTAGCTTTTCAATAACTTTATAATATCAGTATGCCATAAATTTTAAAATAAAAAAATAAAAAATAAAAAAAGCACATCAAAGTGCTTTTTACTAAATTGAATTGTTATAACTAACGTCATTTTCGTCTAACACAAAATCAGACGTAGCAGTTTGTCGTTTAACATGAAGCGCGTGCTTTGTAATGGTTTTATCTAAGATATTGCGACAAGTTCTTGCATTACCGAAATTCTTATCATCCTTCAAATCAGATAAAATATTTCTTACTTTGATAATAGCATTATCTGTCAATTCATATCCAGCATCTTGAGCCATTTTTACAAAAATCTCTTCTAGCTCATCTAATGAATAACTCTTGAAATAAAAGTGGTCTTTAATACGAGATAGAAGACCTGGGTTTGAGTTTAATAAAATTTTCATCTCATCCTCATACCCAGCAAAAATTAAAATAAGCTTATCTTTAGCATCTTCCATCTCTTTTAAAAGAGTTGCGATTGCTTCTTGACCTTCTTGGCTTTCTGTCATTGAGTAAGCTTCATCAATGAACAATACTCCTCCGTAAGCGTGCTGGCATAATCCTTCTGCCTTAACTGCTGAGTCTGCTCCAGTCAGGAAAGTTCCATTTACTTCAATAACTTCATTTCTCTTAATATATCCATATTTTTTTAGAAATCCAGCCATGATTCGAGCAGCAGTCGTTTTCCCTGTCCCTGGAGGTCCATACATATTCATGTGATTAGAAGAATCGCGTCTTTCTAGCTTATGCTTCGTCTCAAATTCCATTTGAGCGACCATTTCTTCCATCTTTTCTTTCACTTCTTCTAGTCCAACTAGGTTATCCATATCTTCTGTTGGATTTTCAGAACCCTTGTGAGTCAACTGTTTAACTTCTGAAATCGGCAAAATAGCATTGATTTTTCTTCGTCTTTCTTCATCCATTTTTCGTTGGGCTTCAAGAGAAAGTTCATAATAATCGTCCTGACCTTTCAAACGACCATATTCATCAAACCTTGCAGACTCAAGCCCTTTAACACGCATTTGTGTAATGTATTTTCTTGTAAAGATACAGACAACAATTATTATCACTCCAATAACAGCCGTAAGGATACTTAGGTTTAAAACGTCCCCTTTTGTTAAAATAGGGTTTAATCGTTTTATATCATATAGAACAAACCAACCTCTAACTCCCATTAGGATTGCAAGTACGCCCACCGATAAAGATAGCGCCCATAACTTCATTAAAACTTTGGATAAATGGTATTTAAACATTTTAAAATTCCTTCTTTTTATAAAAATAGCTTACCTCAATTATACCATAACGCTATGTTATTCACAAACAAGAAAAGCACTTTTTACAAGTGCTTTTTTCTTTGTTAGCGTCAAGATTATCGACCACCAATGTCCTCTGTACGAGTTGGAGCAGATTTCTCTTGAGATTTTCCTGAAGCTCCGTTTCTGAGTTCATCAACGTGAGCAACAGCTTCTTTCATGCTCATACCCTTAGACATAGCAGATTTAAGTTCGTTGAGGTAATCTTTGTTTTCTGGACGTTCAATCTTATCAAGACCATCTTTTGCTTTGTCAGCCAATTTCTCGAATTGAGTTGCTTTGAAGCTGTTAAAAGCAATTGTTAAATTAGTCCAAGCTTTAACAACACCCCACTTCATTTTACCAGCAACAATTGTTCGTGTATCAGCTTTCTTCAAAGCTTCTTGAGCTTTTCTAAGTTCATCTGCTGCTTCTTGAGAGGTTTTATCTAATTTGTACTCTTTAAATTCCTTCCCTTGAACTGCATCACGAATAACTTTGCTTCCCATAGCAATACGTTCTTTAAAAGAAGGAACTCCGTTCGCAATATCTTCAACTTTTTTCTCGAATTTTTGAGAATTTTTTTCTAATTTTCCTTCAACTTGAGAAATAAGCTTGTCTTGAGCGTTTTTGATGTACTCATCTTTATTGATTTCGCTCTTGAGTCGGTAGTCTTCTGCTTTTTCAGTAGCTTTCACCCAAGCGCTTAATCGAACCATGTCAGCTTTCCCACGGATATTATCCTTGATTTTATCCATGAAATTACCTAATTTTTGTCCAAGTTCTGCTTGTTTTTCATGGAAAATCGACATGATTTTTTGGTGAGCATTACTAATTTTTTCTGTCAAAGAATGACCGTTAGGAATAATACCTTCTTTTGTCTGCTCAACAAAATTCTTGGTTTTATCTGCTAAAGAGCCTACACTCTTAGAAAGATTTGATTTTGAATGACGCACATAATCTTGGAAAGCGTCAGGTTGTTCGTCAGATGAACGTCCGTCAAATAAATTTGTTTCTAATGTCCGAAGATAATTGTATTCTTTTTTCCAATCATAGACAATAGAAGCTAAAGTTTTAGTGTCAGCCCCCTCTTTAGCTGCATCTGCAAAGGCATCTTCTAAACGACGAACTTCATCTTTTGCTGAAGCAGGGTTTTTAGAAGTTTGCTCATCTTTGAGTAAATCTGGTTTCATAATACTATCCTTTCTTTTGTAAAAAGTTATGTTCAATTATTAGTATGCCATAATTTTCAAAAGAAAAAAATAAAAAATGCTACTAAAAATAAATCAGCAACATTTCTTATAAAGTATAGAAAGGAGTTCTTTTATAATCCCTTGATAAAATTATAGCATAAAATTTTCATCATGCAAGATTATTTGAACAATTTACAAAATTTTGAAAATAATCCTTCCTTAACAACCAAATTATTCTCAGGTAAGGATGAGTTATTAGTTTTTGAAAGAGCTACGTCTTCAGCATTTAAAATATCTGAATAATAATCCTCTTTAAAAAGCAGACTCAAAACACCAACAATCGCTTTTAAGATTTCGTGATAGCGAGTGGTTAAATCATACTCTTCACCCCTTAGCTGAACTGGACAATCCTCTTTAGCAAACTGCACAGCGAAAATAACCCCTTTAATGAATTTTGCCATATCTTCAGGGATAACATCTTCTGCTAAATCAAATCCAGCTTTTTTAAATTCTTGATAAAGACTAGCATAGTAAAATTCCCCAGCGTTAATAATGTCATAGCCGAGATAATTTTCCTCTTTATCAATTAGATAACTTACTAATCGTAAATCAAGTAAGTTTAAATATAAATTTTGAGCGTTCTTGGAAATAGCAACCATTGTTGCAATGGTGCTAGTGTTTGCCAAATAGCCGTTATTCCCCAAAGCAGAGTCTTTTAAAGACTTCTCCCTTTCCATACAAGAAGGTATCATTGCATATAGGTGATATAGAGAGAATAAGTTTTTAGTAGCTTCTCTAACTAATTCTTTTTGAACTTCTTTTAAGATTTGGTTGTCAAAATTGATTTGATGACGAATAGTCTTATGTAGCTTTTCTGCTGCTTTTTCATATAGTTTATAGCCGTATGTGCCAGGGAATACACTCTCCCCTTGAGTTTTAATGTCGTAAGTTTTCATTTTCATATTGTTACTTTCTTTCTTTTACTTCTGTGAATTTACTTTGATAATTTACTTTGATTTTAATATGAATGTTAGTTGTTATTAGTCGGAATAGTTACTAGTCTTTGTTGTTTACTTGTCTTATTAGTTACTTGTGTGAAGGAAGGGATTACGAATAGACCCTAAATAGAAAACCTAGAGTCGTTTTGTGGAAATTCTTGAAAATGCTGGATAGCGTGCTGAAGCGTAGCTCGAAGTACGCTCCAATTAGTTGTGAATTTTTGACTATAAACCATAACAAAAGAATCTTCGCCAAATATAAATAAATCTTCATTTTTCTTTTAATTTTAGCTCAAGACTTGATAAATTGTAAAAAAATTCTTTTCAATCTCAATCAAGAACTCTTGCTTATCTGAAAAAAATTCAGCAAATATCTTTTATAAATCTATTTTTTTATCTTCAAACTTTTCTGAATGAAATGAAATTTCATAACCTGATTTCTCTCCCCAACTAATTTCGACATCTTCTTTGTCGTGAAAAAAAGCTGGTTAAGAATTTGTATAAAGAATATGATAAAAACTGTCCTTTCAAATAAGAACGAACCAAACTCAGGTCTTTAAACTTAACATAGCCAATATCTTTCCCACTAACAACATCCGTAGCAATCCAATAATTATCCTTGTAAGATAAAGAGATGTTCTGAGTAAGAAACTTCTCAGAAAAAAATCATCTAAAAATACTTTTTAATAATAGCATTTTCTGATAATTCTTCTACAACATTCTCCTTCTCAAAGATTGACAAGATTTCATTCTTTCTAGCTTCTATCTCTAAAGCTTGTTGTTCTAGAGTTTTTAATTCTTCTTGTAATTTTTTATCTTTCATTTGATATTCCTCATACTTCCCTAAAAATACACTTCTTGTATTATCCATATTATATAATAAAAAACAATATTTGTCAATAGTTTTTATATAAAAAAACTAATGTTTTTAATGTTTTGGAACAACAAAAAAGACCCTACTAACATAGCAAGGTCTTTTTATTCTTTCTTTTACAGCGAGCTGTAATACATTCGCCTCATCTTGTTACGAACGTATTTTTCAACTTTGGCTTTGTAAACAGAGTAGAAACGGAATCGAACTCCGTTAATCTCCTTATCAATAAACCAAACTCGCTCCATCGGATAATAACCGATGGAAGAAACAGTTTGGTCAATTTTTTCTTTCTGTTTTTTATTCATTCTTTTCCTTTCTTTTTTAGAACAGTGTTAGTTGCACAGGCTTATTTGCGACTGCTTGAATTTCGCCAGTTCCAAACAAATTATTGAAGTAGTAAATAACCTCTTCCATAAAACTACCAAAGATTTTATAGCAGAACTCGTTTTTATAATCTTCTTTTGTTTGTAATAACGGAGTATCAGATATAATCGTGTTTGACACCCACAATTCAAACGCACGCGCAAAAATTTCGACTTCAGACACATAATAGTCTTTCTTTCGTTTATAAAAGCACTGAGTCAAAAAACCTTCCTTTTGCAATTTATTCGCATAAGCCTCTTTGTAATTAGAAACAATATGCGAAAAATCTTTTGTAGAAGAATATCTTTCTTTCCCATGTTTATAATCTACATAATGACCATATTCATGGATAAAAGAAGAAAAATGCTCAAGGTCAATGACAATCGTGTTAAAAGAGTCATAATAAACTCCAGAATCACCATTTAGATTTCTAAACCGTAGTTCGGCTTGAACATTAGGTTGAGGAAGTTTGTTGTAGATGTATTCGAAATCACTTTCTAATTGATAAAAATCTTTGTAATTAAACTTTTTACCCTTATAAGTTTCCGTATCTACTTCTACTTTTCTAAAACCTAATTGATTAAAAATGGTTGATTGGTTCATTTTTATATCTTGAACTTTTTTATCCCTGCACTCTACTGGGATTTTTCTACTTCTTTTGACATGCTTTTTAAAATCTACGGCTGAAGTAGTTTCTTCATCTAGCAATAATCTTAACGCTTCGTCATAAACTTCTACTGGGGGGCAAGCATCCCAGTATTTGTTTTGCCAATCAAACACAACTTTTTCTCCAGCTTGTTCAGGGTATGCAGAGATTACTTTTTCTACTAACTCTGAAGCTAAAATCAAATAGCCAATCGACATAAAACGAACGTTACGATTCCGATTACCAACGTTATAAGAGCCACCATCGTTTACAGCAGAACATTCAGGAAGTATAATAGTAATTTCTCCTCCTGAACGGACTGTTTCTGAATTATAAAAGACAATAGCACCACCGTAAGAAGAAGACCCTGAAAGTCTGTTCAGCACGGTTCTAACAGCAAAAATAGAATTTCCATCTAACTCCAATTCTGCTTGTGGGAAAGATACTCCTGTATATCCAGAAAAATCTTTCGGAATAAAATTCATTAACATTGGAAATAAAACTCCCAATCTGTCAGAACAAAACTTTAGCCCCTCTGAACTTGATAGAGAGTGAGGGAAAGACTTCCCAAGCCAACGACCATACTTTACGAATTTTTGACGAAAAGTATCGTCTGCATTGAATTTAGGGAACTTACATTTATTTCCTTCAATTCCTATTATTTTACTTAATTTCATTTTTTCCTCCTTCTGCAAAAGCAGTTATTTTTAACAAATAAAAAAGATAGACTGCTTTTACGTTTGCAACTCTATCTTTTCAATTGGTTTATAATTATAGTATGCCATAATTCTTAGTTTATAAAAACAGACTTAGCTTACTTCTTCTTATCAAGGATTTCCCCAATTTTAATACATTGTTCAATCCCTGCTTTTACAACAGATTGCTGAGTCGCTAAATCGTAAGAACTAAACTCGGCAGGGTTTAAATCACTAAACTGCTCCCAAATTTTTGCAAAGACTAAATCGAATGTATCTACAAAACTTACACAATGTGCTGTGGTTAATTTAGGGACTAGCTCATCAGGATTTTTCCCTTTAAAACGATTTCCTACATAGCTATTCAAAAGAGGACGAACATCCCCTTTATTTGCAGGAAGTTGACCAGTTTTGAATAAATTAGAGATGTATTTAAAAGCCTTATCAGTCGTATTGTTCGGTTGACCTTGTTGCATAGCTATCAAAGCCCTATCAATGTCATCTAAATCTTGTTGTTGATGTTGTGGGGTTTGTTGAGGCGCTGGAGAGGTGAATTGCGCTTCCTGTGCGTCAGTGTTTTCTACAACCTCTGGTTGCAATAAAGTAAATAAACTTTCTTTAATTTCTTCAGAACAATCTTCAATAACAAACACTAAACGATTGTTGTCGTAAAAAGCTTTTGTTTTCATTTTTGCCTGTTACATAAAATGTACTCAAATATACATTTTATGACCCTTTCTAATAAAATTATTTTAGAAATTCCTCTTGCTTCGACCTGTCTGGTTTTGTCCTCTTCTTTTGAAGAAAAAAGACTACTTCCATTTGCTATAACAGTCCACAAGCGTAACTTTCCGTCTAACCAACGGTAGTGACCTTTTTAAACTGCGGTCAAAACAGTGTATTGTTTACATCGTCCTAAATTGATAGCCGCATTTCTATCTCTATCATGCTCACTACCACAATTCGAACAAGTCCAAAACCTTTCCTTGAGTTTTAGCTCTTTATACTTGAAGCCACAAGTTGAACAAATTTTACTAGAAGGGTAGAATCTATCTGCTAATCTCAATTCTATCCCTAGCTTTTGACACAAATTTTCCAAGTAAAGACGAGATTGATACCACTGAGCTTTTGAAATAGCTTTACTCAAGTGTCGATTCTTCATGAGATTACCAACCGCTAAGTTTTCGATAGTGATAGAACTTGGTTTTCGTTCTAACACTAAAGAAAGCAAGGCTTTTCGATTATAATCCGTCCGAATCCGAGTCAAGCGTTCATGAAGTCGAGCTACTTTCAATTTCTGCTTTTGAAGGTTCTTACACTCAGATAAAGGTTTTACCCACTTGTAAGATTTAAGCTGACCTTTCTTCACTCCACTTTTGTAATAAACCTTCTCAACCATATTGGCTTCCATCTTACGAGATAAGCGTCTTTGTTCTCTTCGTAACCGCTGTTCTAGTTTCTTGATGCGCAAAGAGCGGTTAATGGAAGGAATTACCCTATCTTCTGTGATGAATTGGTCTTTTAGTCCAAAATCAATCCCCATAGCGTAGTCAGATAAAGGAATACGCTCATCTTTCTCTTCTTTACTTACACAAGAGATATAATAGCGCCCATTCTTCATAGAAATCGTTACAGAACTGATGTTCTTAGGAACGTAGCCAAATTCCTTTAAACGAATCCATTTTAAAACAGGAACAAAAATCCGATGTCTCTCGACTTTTAAAGTCCCTATCAGATAAAAGCTATCATTTGTCCCTTTCTTTTTAAAGGTAGGTTTACCTTTACGTTTAGAGAAGTAATTTCGAAAGGCACGTTCTGCATAGATTAAAGCCTGCTTGATTGCCTTACTTGGAACTTCTTTCAACCAAGAAGGAGTATTAGGGTCATTACTCACTCGTTTAGAATAGCTAAAGGCAGAAATAAAATCGTTTCCTGACGCAAGATTTTCTAGATTCTCATAGACATACTGATTATAAATGTAACGAGTACAACCAAAGGTTTTATGGATGACCTCAATCTGAGCTTGCGTTGGGTGTATTTCTGTCTTGTAAGCTCTCATCTTCTTTCACTTCTTTCTGTGAGGTATTGTTTATACTGTCTTTATCCTAACTTTGTAAAGTTTTATACTAACACCTAAACGGCTAATCCTATCTTGTGATTTAACCATAAGTACGTTTCATCACAAATTATTACCGTTGTCAATGATTTAATTGCAGAAGGCTATTCTTTATTTTTTCTTTTTTTCTTTTTAATTGATAAAAGTATTATATCAAAAAACTTCCTTTTTGTCAATCTATTCTCGTTTACAACAAACAAAAAATGACTCCTGAATTAAATTCAAAAAGTCATTAGTCACAACTTTTAAAAACAATATCAACTAATCCAACTTATCTTCATCATTTTCATGAATTTTAAGATAGTAAAATAGCAATAAAGGCGCTGCAATCACTCCAATAACAATATAAACCCATGTTGGCATGTGAACAAATGTTAAGAACAAAGCAAGTACAAAGAAGCTAACGACTACCCCAATGAAAATCAAGCCCATCTTCCCACTATTCAGCAAGATTTTTGCGTCTGATATAGTTACTTTTTGTTCTGGGCTAGTTTTTGTAGTTTCTACTACATCATCTTCTAAAACTTCGTTTGCATCATTATTTTTATCTAATCTCATAATGTATCCTTTTTCTCTTTTTATTATTTTTATAATTATAGTATGCCACAAATAATCAAAAAAGTGTCAAAAAAAAGAAAAAAAGCCTAGAGTTTTTAACTCTAGACCTTTTTATTTTTTCTTTTAGATGATGTTAGTAGTGTATCCGCGGTCTTGCGTTTTTACTACCTCTACCTTAATTGTTTCACGCTTATCATTAGCAAGCGTGAATACATTGCGATTAGAACCTGCTTCTAGACGGATAAAGTATGGATAATCTTTAACCGCTTCTTTAGCAACTTTCCCTTCAGCATGACGAGGGTTGTATCCATTATTTGAATAGATAAATCCTTTTTCTGTCACAATAAGAAGAGAATTGTTGCCACTGTTAGTAATGCTAATACTTTCAACTGAGTCTCCTTTACGAAGAACAACGTCTTCTTTCAAAAGACTAACATCAACTAAAACTTCTCCGTCAAAGCTATCAAACTCTGGAGTAATGATAACCTCAGTAACAGTAGTTTTATCACTGTCAATTGAAGCGGAGATAGATTTCCCACCTTGATACAAAATGTCTTTCATAACATCTGACTGTTGCACCAAAATTAAGTTTTCGTCAAAGACTACTAGCTCTGATTTTTTAGATGGATTTAAGAACAGGTCTTCAATCACCTGCCCATTCAACATAATGACAAGCAATTCATATTTGTAACTGAATACATACTTATCTGCATCCACTGAATAATGAATAGCTTCAGCTTCATTTAGTTCTTCTTCATCAACTTCCTTGGCAGGAATAGCCAATTCATCATCAACATAAAGACGAAGGACGCGGAGATTTTCAATCTTTTCTTCGTTCTCTAGCACCTTATCAAAAACAAATTTAGTTTTTTCAAAGTGGTCTTTCAAGAAATTGTAAATGAATAAATCATACTTCCCTTTTTCAAGAGAACGAACTTTCAAGCCCACATAAGGAGCTGTGGTATAAAGAACTTCTTCAATGTAGAGAGTTCCTGTTTCTACACGAACTCCATCCATGAAGAGTTCGCCATCTTTCGCTTCGAATTTCTTCAGAGAAAGTGCGATTTTATCGTAATCTTTCTCAACCAATTCAAAAGCATCAAGATTAGCCACTTCTAACCCATTATCAAAAACAATTGAGTTGTCAGTAACCTTCTCGACAGTGAGAAGTTCTCCGCCCACAAAATCTTTGTAGATGAATCCTTTGTGGATGTTAGCGAATGTTGAAGTAGTTGTTGTAGTTGTGTTAGTTTTTAGTCATTTGTTTTTTCCTCGTACCCTCTTTTGAGGGCTTCCTTTTTTTATTTTTTTTTTTTTGTTTTTTTAGAATGGTGTGTCAAAATTACCAAGAAGACTCATAAACAACCAATTCTTTTTCAAAATCAGTTGTTTTAAGGACGTTATTGATAATTTCAATGGTTGCTTCAACGTCTGAGAAGTAATATTCGTCATACGCTGTACCACCAAAGAAAAATCCACTTGTTGTGGGAAGAATATCTTCAATCCTTCCTTCATCTTTTCCTTTTAAACTCAATACTTCTTCGCAGACATCCTTCAAGTCTAAAAGATTTGATTTTGTGACTTCATATTTTTCACAATTATCCTCACCATCTTGGACGTTATCCACGAATCATTTGTGAATATGGTTGGCTTTACGCCAACATCCGATTTCTTCCCAAATAGAGCGAAAAATAATATGTCTAATTCCTTCTGGTGTTCTGATGTTAGTTTCACCAAGTGTTTTTAAATTAGGTTTTGCTAATTCTGCTACGCTTTTAACAAAATCTAAGCCACCGACTTTTTCAAGAAGGTCTTCAGTTGCCCCACAATACTCTTCGAAGGTGCAACTTTCATTGTCAGCAATATAAGTTAGCCAATTGTTAGCTAAATTCATGAGCAAAAGTTCGTTTTCAGAGCGCTCTTCTAGCACTCGTTTAGTTTTTTCTAAATACATGTCTAAACCCATGTGTTTCCTCCTTTTGTAACCAAAAAATGCTACTGTTTTATTTTTTGTATTCAACGCAATGTTATAGAAATGATTTCTATATATTTTTCCTCCTATTTTTTTATCTCTACTTCATCAATTAAATACAATAATAGTATGCCACAAAAAACAAAATAAAAAAACAGACTTTATAAAAAGCCTGTTTTTGTTTTTTCTTTACTTTGTAAAGTTTGGTGCAAAAGTCTTGTCTAAAGCATCAAAACATTCTTTTAAGAACATATTGTAGACATAGCCATCTTTTGCATTGCCTGAAACAGCATACAAACCATACAATTTGAGGACATCTCTTGCTCTTGTAATCAAAACAAAGAGTAAGCGACGCAATTCTTCTTGTTTTCGACGTGAAATAGACTTCTTACCAAGTTTATGAAACCCAGTAATAGAGCCAAAAACATATTTCCATTCCAAGCCTTTTGAAGAGTGAGCTGTAATTAACATAACTCCATCTCCTAGCTGGGAGCGTTTGTATTGCATGTTGTCCCCAAAGACCTCGAAATCATCACAATATTTTATGATTTCTTCGAAGTCCATATCTTTAAACTTTTCTTCAAAGTTTAGAACAGCCTCATCACCGTGAGCAATCATTCGTAATACTTTAATAAAAAGCTCTTTCTTTTTCGCCTCATAAGATTCACGAATAGCTTTAACATATTCATTCACCTCAGTCAGCTTTTTAACTAATTTGTCTACATCTTCTTCAATCAAATTTCCATCAGCAAGTGCGTTAGCAACCACTAATGTATCATCTGAAAATGAATCAGGGTCTTTATAGACCAAGTGCGCAAATTTCAATACTGCTTGGACACGGTTGTTGTCAGCAAGCTTTTCAGGCGCACCGAACTTCGAAGGGATACCAAGTTCAGTCAATTTATCCGCAACAGCTAGTAGCTCATTTTTAGAATAAGCAAGAACTGCAATGTCGTTCAAATTGATAGTTGGGTCTGAATCAATGAGCGCTTTAATATCTCGCGCCATTTTATCATATTGCCCTTCTTGTAAAACTAAAGGTGCTTTACTTTTAAGTTGTGCCTTAGTTGGCTTTTGGTCTTCTTTACGATAGAATCCTTCAACTGTTGGTTTTTCCCCATATTCACGGAAAGCTACCAATTGTTTGTCAAATTTGTTAGTGTTTTTATCAATGACACGGTTTGCCATTTCGATAACACTACCAACTGAACGATAATTGGTATCCATTACGATGTCATGAATCTTAATAGGAGTTCTAACACCAGTTTCCTTATTCCATTCAAACAAGAAATCTTGCAGATTGATTAAGTAATCTGGGCTTGTTCCCATCAAAGACTCATAAATTGCTTGGCTATCATCACCTACAACAATCAAACTTTTGAATTTCTTCATGTTGATGATATGGTTCAAAAATTCAATCTGGTCTTCAGACGTATCTTGAGCCTCATCAACAATGATATAGGCAAAGTCATAGTGGTCATCCAAATAATTTGGGTCATCCTCTAAAACTCGCATACAAAAGCTGATTTGTTCATCGAAAGTGATAACAGGAGTGTTGAACTCAGGGTCATTACCTTTTTTCATCTCTTCGTACTCTGGGTAAAAAGAAATGATTTTGTCGATAATGGCTGGAGTCAGCTCTTTTGACGCTGGAGGAATAATTTCATCATCTATCATGTCACGATAAGTGATTGCTGAAAAATTCTTTCGCATCAAAAGTTTAGAGCAGTGGTGCATAATATCTGAAACGATACGAAGCGCACCATTCGTTCCGAATCCACTAGTCATAGTGTAATTCTTGAAACTAGAACCAGTCCATTCCAAAATTGGATGACGACGCAACAAAATATCACACATCGGCAAATCTTGCACATCATCAATGACGCTCGGACGGTGACGAAAACCAAATTTTTCCCAGTTATCCAGGGTAATTTCGTTTTCAAGCGCGTTAAAGGTAGTTGCTGTTAGTCCAGGAAGGATATGCCCAACAGTACGCGCTGCACGGTCTTTAATTTCCGTAGCACCGTTTTTTGAAAAGGTAATAGCAAGAATTTCTTCTGGCTTCGCCCCTAGTGTATTAAGCTTGTGAGCAATAACTTCAGAGTTTACCTGAGTTTTACCTGCTCCTGCTCCTGCAATTACACGAATATATTTCTTATCAGAAACAATCGCTTCTTGTTGAGCAGGGTTATAAGTTACTTTTGCCATTTTATTTTTTTCCTCCTTAATTAGAAGTAGTTTTTACCTCTAATTTATTTTCTGTTTTTAAAAATTGTTTTTTAATGTAAACGCATTGGCAAAATTTCCTTTGCCAAATTGTTCTTTAAATTTGCTGATATTTGATTCCCATACCGATGGTGATAAAAGAGAATCTACCCTCTCAGCAAGAGCCATCGCCATTCCTTCAAAGACGCAACCTTTAACATCATCATCTACATCGTAAAATCCGAAAGATGAATTGCCTTCACCACCTTTTACGAGAGTTAAAACTCCTCGACGGAAAGTATCTCCATCTTCCTCATAAGTGTAACGAATTATTGAGAACATCACAAACACTTTATCAGTGTCTTTGCTAAGTTCAATCAACACTTCTTCAATTTGAATAAGTGTAATCCAATTCGTGAACCTCATCGGTATATTGAATTTCAATAGAAGAACCTCTATTTTGCAAATAAATATCTTGAATAGTATCAATTTGCATCAACGGCTCTACTATATCAAACAGTTGCTCTCCGTAAGAGCTGCAAACTCTTGTTGTGGCGTGAATAAATTTTCCCATTTTTTCCTCCTATACCTCTATCGAGGTTTCTCGTTTTTTTATTAAACTGGTTGAAGAACATCTTCCAGTTTTTTAATAGCATCTTCAGTCAATACATGTAGAATATTATCTGAAGTTTTCAATACTTTTGCATCTTTTGAAAACCATAATATATGGTCAACATTGATGAAAATTTCTTCTTCATGCTCGCCTTCACGAACTTTGAGATTGATAAATAACTTGTCATTCATTATTCATCCTCCTCTACTTCTACTTTGATAGGCGCTTTTTTGTATCGGCAAAGCTCAGGATAGGCACATGTCTGTCCATGCTCTTCCGCAATACATTCATCTACTCCTTGGTAATACAAATCAATCAACGGTTGCATTTCTTTATCGAGGTCATTAGGAGTGTCTGTGCCATCCCATAAATCACTCATAGAAACAATGTTTGAATCCCCTGTAAAGAACAGAGGGTCATTTGTCAACCAATTGTTTGTATCATCACTTTTTGTTAAAAAGTAGAATGATGCTGTGATATTTTTATACCCTAACATACGAGCATATTTAATCATAGCGTATAGTTGTAAAGAACGAGCTAGTTTCCCTTTATCTCCTTTTTTAGTGACATTTGGGCGACCAATCTTAATCAAGACAATATCAACCTTATCACCTACTGGGAAAAGAACAGTTGGTCTTACCTCAATAGGTAACTCACCGTCTTTTAAAACTGGATAACCTGTTTTTACAAACTTAGGCTCACGTTTTTCTTCACGAAGATAACGCATGATTTTACGCCAGTCGTCAAGAAGAACCTGTTTTTTCTGTTGGGGATTGATAAATCCTGCTTCGACGTAACGCCCATTCATGTACTCCATAACATCTTTGCCTTTTTTGACTTTATATCGCAAAGCGTTTTGAATGATGTCACGACAAATATAGGCGCGGAAGAAGTTAGGAGATTTAGATTCCCCTTTTTTCAAGATACCTCCAAGCTTGGCTTCCACCATCCGAGATGTTTTACACATCCCTGCCTCAGACAACTGAGATAAGGGGGTTGATTTAATAACATCAGTCATTAAAATTCACCTCCATCTTCAATCTTAGCAAAAAAGCGAAGTCCTTCTGAAGTATAGAAGTTAATGTTAAAATCTAAAGTATTTGAAGTTAGAAAACTAAGAGTATCTACATCAAACCAAAGTTCTCCATTGTCCTCAAGAATGAGTCGTTCCAGCATTTTAGCAAGGACGTAAGTGTATTGATTTCCACTTACAAATTGAATATATTCTGATTCCCATTCTGAAAATTCATCACTTTCATCATAGTCAATTTCTAAATTCAATTCTCCTCGAAGTTTTTCTTCTTCCTCAACCGTTGCGCCAATAGTATCTTCTATGGTTGCTTTAAAAAAATTTGATAATTATCTTCATCCAATTCTTCCAATTGAGATAAGATTAAAAAAATAAACTTTGAAATAAAGTTTGTTTTTTTCGACCATTATAATCGCCTTCCACTGAGTGCATCCAGCTAATTTGTATGTTTTTTCATTCATCATTTTTTCCTCCTTTTGCTATTTCAGCATTTTGAATTTTGTTTTGCGTAGAAGTACAAGTTATTTTCTGTACTTAACACAATGTCAAAATCATTTACTTCTGGACCTAGAATATTCAACGAAATTTCTTTTGAAGAATATTTAAAAAATCCATTTTTTTCCACCAAATACTCTAAGATACGAGCAAAGGCATACGCCTTTTCCTTATCGTTTGAACTAAGATAGTGTCTAACACTATCCGCCCAAACTCTAAACTTATGCGTATCTTCATATTCAGTAACAAGACCTTCTTCTTGAAGAGAGTCTTTGTTATTGACATCCAAACCATAGATTGATTTGATTTCTTCTCCTAAAAAATCAAGAGATTCTTCATCAAAATCCACTAATTGAGAAGACATTAACAACAAAGAGTGAAAGAACGTTTGTCCATTCTTCATGAAAATTGGACCGCAATCCGTGTGAACTGCGGTTAAGTTATATTTTTTAAGGTTCATTTTTTATTTTTCCTCCTTGCTAAATCTATTTTAATTTAGCCTTTCGTTCAAACACCAAAACAGTATCAACAATCTGTTCGGTTAATAGCTCAGTATGTTCTGGGATGTAGTGTTTCAATTGCCATCCTTCAGAACAATACTTGGTGAACTACCCCTCCCTACATTTCATTAAGAGGGAGGAGTTTCTTGGGTAATGTGCTGACTTAGAGGGTAGATGTCTAGCCTCCAGAGGTTACACAAGTTATCCAAGCTATCTCCATAGTTCCTACGGTTCTGAAATTGGTTAGACTAGGCTTAGCCCTTCTTTGAGGATGTTAAGACTAGCGTTAATGTCACGGTCATGATGAGTACCGCAACTTTCACAAGTCCACTCACGAATCGAAAGAGCTTTCTTTCCTGAACTTACCCCACAAGAAGAACATAACTGAGAAGACGGAAACCAACGACTGATGGTCACAATCTTCTTTCCATACCAATCTGCCTTGTAGTGAAGTTGACGGACAAATTCAGTCCATGAGGCATCTCCAATAGCTCTTGCTAGGTGATGATTCTTCATAAGATTTTTACTTGCTAAATCCTCAACACAAATCACATCGTGGTTCTTGATGAGGTTTGTACTGAGTTGATGAAGGAAGTCTTTTCTTTGATTGGTAATCTTCTCATGAAGCCGAGCTACTTTTAACTTCTGTTTTTGATAGTTAGAAGACTCAGAAAGTTTCACGCCCTTTTTCTTGGCAAGAAGTCCTCGCCTAGATAAAATCTTTTGTTCTTTGGCTAACTTCTTAGACAAAGAAACAAGAAATTTAGGATTACCAATTTTTTCTCCAGTTGATAGAATAGCGAAGTTTTCCAATCCTAAATCAATTCCTAAATTAGAATCAGTCTTAGGTAGAGGAAGAATCTCTTCTTCACAAAGGATAGAGATAAAATACTTGCCTGTCGCTGTCTTTGAAATGGTAGCACTCTTAATCACACCTTTGATTTGGCGATGAGCCTTCACTTTTACCCAACCAACTTTTGGAAGTTTGACCTTTCCATTTAGGATAGTAATCAACCCTTTTTGATTATTAGTCTTATAAGATTGACTAGCTTTCTTAGATTTGAACTTAGGAATCCAAACCCTGATTGAAAGAAATGTTTATAGGCAGCATTTAGATTTAATTGAACATTAGCCAAAGCCAAACTATCTACTTCTTTCAACCAAGGGAATTGACTCTTATACTGAGCAGGAGTGTTTCTCAAAGATTCACCAGTCTCCTCATAATGAGCAATCCTATCTGCCAACATCTGATTCCAAATAAAACGTGAACATCCAAAGGTTTTCTCAAAGAAAATTCTCTGTTCAAGATTAGGGTAAAGACGGAATTTATAAGATTTTTTTGTTTTATCATTTTTAAAAATTTTACTCCTCTTTTTCTTTTTTTTCCTCCTTTATTAAGCTTT